>CEUY01206203.1_pt1 | contig 15881 bp, 27 predicted proteins | sample 361481 | NCBI WGS metagenome assembly CEUY01 (sample SAMEA2622737, study PRJEB7988) | marine metagenome | isolation source: saline water (ENVO:00002010), including
TCGATTGTTAAAAAATCATTACAGTAATCAAGATACAAATCAATTAATTTCTGGTCTTCCATACTTTAACCTTTGTTGTAAAACCCAAGAACAAATATTGTTCTTTTTTAAGACAGGTTAATTATAGATATATAAATAAAGGAAAACAAGATTTATTATCCATTTTTAGTAAAATTTTAAGAAAAGTGTGACATTTGACGAATCTTTATAAATGGGTTTTAATGTTACATAGACAGTCAAAGATACTTATCGTTATTCTGATAGCGAAAAAGTGACAAAAGAAAAGCCCTTTACAGGGCTTTTTCTTTAATTCTATCAATGATCACTTTCGACCTATCAGATTGTTGCATGAAGCCCTTGCCTTTCCCTTTGGAATAATCAACACCATTTGGAAATTGAGTATGTGTAGGATCAAGAATCTCGCCAGTAATTTTATGCTTTAAATACCAATGATTACCAAATTCAGTTTTTAACACTTGTGGACGATATTCAGATTTATCTTTTCCACCAAGCAAGATAAACAATGCTTCTGAAGCAGCGTAACAATGCCCTGTGGTGTGTATTCCACTTTCTAAATTAATCTTACGCCAATAAGGTTTAAGTAATTCAGGTGTAAGAATTGAAGAATCATTAAGCATTAAATCAACAATTTCACTTGGTTTCATTATTAATCACTCTGAAAATTTTAAATTGAAAAATACAAGTTTTTCGTGTGATACTTCATTGGGTTCTTGATCGGTTCGGTAATCAGCACCAATGAAATCGAGAAAATCTTTAAGAGCGTCAGATTCTTTTTTGGTATAAATGATAGTTCTATGACCAGTTTTAAATGTTTCAAAGTTTTTAACATTTTTTTGTTCTGTAAGAAACATTTGGATACTTGGAGTTACTACTGTGTTGCTCATAAGATAACCTTGCGTCTACTAAATCAATGAAAATATCATAACATAAACAAAATAAAAAAACAAAGAAAATGGGAGTTTTTTTTGATATATAAAAAAAGTTTAAAAAAAGATGAAAGAAAAAAATGAATTACAAATCTAATAAATATTAGTAACGAATCATAACGTTAATAAGGAGGTAACATGGTAGAATTACAAACAAGAACGGTTAAGAAACCAAAATCACATTTTACAATATGTAAAGAAAAAAATTTTAGAGATAAAGATTTTGAAGTAATAAAATATATAGATTCATATAGAAGAAGAAGTGACAATGAGTTGTTCGAACTTAATGTGTTTAATCCAGTTCTTGAAAAGTATAAATTGAAAAAAATATATGAAAAAATGTTTGAAGAAGATCTTGATAATAAATCTTTAAGAAGATTAATTAGAATAATAGAGCTTTCTTTTAATATAAGAATATTTAAAATATCAAATTTGATATTTGATAGAAATGGCAAAATCAAAAAAGAAGAATATAAGGATTCATTCGAATACATATATTCATTATGGCAATCAGGAAAAATTTATTAAAAAAGACTCCGAAAGGAGTTTTTTTTATTTATTTTTAAAGCAAAATAAACAAATGAATGAATAAACAAACTTGCCTTATTATATTTTAAATGTAATATGTTAGAGATGAATGTATTAAAAAGGAATTTTATGAAAAAGCGTCTATTAATATTGGCAACAACAGGATTTATGTCAATCACTTATGCAAATGAATTTAACGTGATAATAAAATCAGATAAGGTTAGTTATGACGTAGATATTTTTACTGATAAAACAGAATATACAGAATGGTCAGTAGATAGTATTCATTCTTGTGTATCTCAATTAAACCCAAATGTAATTTATTATCAGCATGATTTTTCACAAACCGATGATTGTATTCAAACAGAAAAAAGAACGATAACCAAAACTCGATTTTATGGTGATGGTTCAGAAGAAATAATAAGCACAAAAGAAGAAACTAAAGAAGTAGAAATAGAACAAAAATACACGGCAAAAGGCACACATACAGAAAGTAGTTGCAAAGATATTCTCAACAACGGTTTTTCTACTGGTTCTGGTGTTTATCATTTAACAGGAATAAACACACCATTTGAAGTATATTGTGACATGGATTATGATGGTGGTGGTTGGACACTGATAAATTCAGGGACAATAAACCAGAACACAACAGATCAAGAAATGAGAGCGTATGGTGAAGCTTATGATAAAACAAATGGTCATCTTTACGAAGACGTATTTAAGTTTGTTGATATGGAGACACCATTTTTGACTCATGTTGATAACAGAAAGACAATAGAATTTACTGAATCAAGAAATATATATGAAGGTGAGACTGGCTTATATAAAAATCATATTAAAATGACAAGTTTTACAAACACTGGTGTCTCAGGTGAAACCTTGGCAACAGTAGGAATAAGTAGCTATCAAGTAGTTTATACTGGAAGTGGACATTCAAACCCTTACAATCTTCAAAACTGTCATTTTACAACGGCTTATCGTGGTCATGTAAGGTGTGATTTACCTAATGGTGGAACAACAGAGTCAGGCTTAACATATGCAGACGAGAGCCAGAATCCTTGGTATCAAACTCATAAAATAAGTGATTATGAAATAAAAGATATTTATGGTGTTCATACTTGTCTGAGATTTATAAAATCAAATGGAACAACATATAGTACTTGTAGTGAAAGAACACTAAGTGACGATTTATTTAGGGAAGGTTGTCAAGGAGAAAAAAATTGGCAAAATAGAATAACTTCTCCGAGTTGTGGATACAGACAAAACACAGCGTCTTTTTATAATTGGAAAACTTGGTTAAGATAAAAAATAAAAGTCACAAAGTATTGTGACTTTTATTATTAATGTTCATTTTATTTTAATGTTCATTATTTTTGAACAAAAAAATGAACAAAGATAGTTAAGCCAGAAACAAACTCATGAATGTAGGGTGCAATTTAAGATAAAACCTATCATAATGAGTAATTCGAGGATCGCAAACAAGTTTATGGTAATGCTCTTCAAAACATCTTGTTTTGCATTGAGCGTAAATAAAAGCGTCTTTATTTTCAAACTTAGAAAGAAAACTAACATGAGAAATAACAGTTTCAGATAAACGATTTCTTTTTAGTTCGTTAGATACAATTTTTCGCATTGTTTCTATGGCGATTTCTTTCTGTTTATCGGAAAGGTTGTTATTCGCTTTGTCAAAAAGAGCAATGACTTTTTCTTTTGATTTCCCTTTATTAATTTCGTCTTTTTCTTTTTGCATAGGATCAAATCTTAAAGAAAAGAGATAAAGAGAAATAAGAATGAAACCTAATGAAATAATATAAAAAACAACCATAAATTTCTCCAAGAAATATAAAAACAAAGCCTCACAAGAGGCTTTGTTAAATTAATTACAGTTAAAGATTATGGACATAGGTCAAATGTTTCATAAACTTTTGCATTGATTGCAGCATACCAAACGTCTTTGTTCGTAGACATAAAAGAAACGTCTTCTGTGCTGTCTTCGTGAACAAGGACTAGACCGCTTTCTTTAAGTTCTTCGATAGCGTCAGCTTGAAATTCTTCACTGTCGATGCGAGAGCCACGAGCGTCTAAATTAGACGATTTAGCTAAATCTTCTGCGTCAATATCCAAAAGGACTTTATTAAGAACTTCAACTGCGTCACCTGAAAGTAGTGCCAATGCTTCAACAAGAGTTAGATCATTGTTAAGAACTGTTTTTTCTGTGCCGAATACGTTTTTCATGATTTAATTCCTATTTGGATTTTCAATTTAAGGTGGCTAACTGCCCCTTGACTATGGATATATAATACAAAAAATTGATTTTAAAAGCAAGTTTTTTTTGTTTTATTTTTAAGGAAATTAGAGTGGTAAAGCCCTGCCGTAGCAAGGCTTCGTTAGGATTTAATCAACAACCAGAGATAACATTTCAGGATTCTCCCATTCCCAGTATGAATTTTTGCCAAAGTTATCAATCGCCCACTTTTCTAGGTCTTCACGAATCCAAGTGCAGCCATGTTGAAGTTCACCATAGTAATCAAACCAATATTGATTGTTACCACTGTTATCACCACAAACGATAGTGCCGTCAACTACTCGAATAGGTGCAGTTTGAGTTGATTCGATGAGTTCTTTTGTTTCTGGATCAAAGTGGAAGTTAGGATCTGTCGGGAGTTCGATGTTTTCAAGGCTAAGTTTTTTCATTTTGAATCTCACTGTCGCTGATTTTCAAGAGTCTACATAATACAAAAACCCTGCTTTAAAAGCAAGGTTTTTCTTTAAAAATAAAGAAATTAAGCTTCGATTAGAACCGATTCTTCGGGGTCGAATTTAGGTTCGCCAGTAACACCATTTGAGCGATACAAAGCAGTCGTGCTACTTGTTTTCATTTGCCATACGTTACAGTTTGGCTCTTTGAAAAAGTCCCCGACAGCAATGTTTTTAAATTGAACAGTTTTCATTTTAATACCTTTAATTTTTAAAGTGAGTAATAATATTAGCAATTAACACAGAAAAAAACAATTATTTTGTTCGATATTTCATTTCTTCATGAACGTCACTGAACAACATATGAATAATAGGGTTTATTTTATTATGTTGGTTAGGTCTATACAGAACTTTATAAAGAGCTAATCGAGCAGCCGATTTAAAAGCAAAAGCCCAAACAACTGAATAAACAAATGCTTCATTGTTCCATTGCATAAAGCCTGTAACAATAGCCATAAACAAGACGTCACCAAATCCATTCCTATGTGATTTGTTCTCGCCTAGATAGCCTGTGATAAGCAATATAAGCGCATAAACCATCATAATCTGAGGGTAATACATAAAGAAACTGTATGGTGCGCCTAAGTCTTGAAAGAAATATCCAGAGCATAAATAACTGATCGATAGTAGATATGAAAGCCCAATATCAACAATTAAAGTTTTAACTTTGTCTCTATCTCCGATCAAGTAAAAAAAAGTCAGCATTATCGAGGATAAAAAAGAAATCCCGATAATCAAAGACAGTGAAATTTTAGGAGAAATTAAGGCAAGACCGCCAACTAAAAGTAAACTGATTATTGCATTAGAATACGCAATTTTCAGATTATACTGAATATAGTGTGCCGCCTTGACAGAAAAATCGATACAAAGCTTAAACAGATTAAACAAATCTGATAAATGTTTTGTTAGTCTATTCATTATTTGTCTCCTTCTTGCTTATTTTTGAGTTAATAAAATGAAAAACGGCAAAAACAGTCGTAAACAAAGATACGCCACCAACAACTAAATGAACTTTATCGAATGAGTATTCATTTTTTTTCGTTGTAATCAGGCGTTAAAGGCTTTCTAGTCGTGTTATTTTTCATTTTGCAATTCTCTCATTTTATTTCTAACATAGTTTGCATTGTTCCAAGCTTCACTAACTTCATTTTTTCTAAGGATACGATAAATAGTTCGTTCTAGATTTCGCCAACCTTTATCGTCATTTTTTTTAGGAGTTGGATAGTTGTAAGATAGAAACATTTCTTCATGACAATGCTGACAAATATTTGAAGGGCGGCTTAATTCATAATTTGTGCAAGCAATTTGAAGCGTTCTTTTTGTAGTTCTGCAGTTAAAACAAAAAAGCTTATGTTTTGGCATAAAATCACCTTGGATAAAAATTATAAATGTTTAGAACAGAAAAATGTATTGTTAATCTTCATTGAAAGAATAAACATCATTTACTAAATCATAACCAAGATGCTTGATTTTTTCCAAGAAATCTACAGACAACTTTTCACAAAGGATTTTAGTTCCCTGATAGGTTCTTTTAATGTTGGGTAAATTATCACCACTGTATATAGATTCTAGTTTGACAATTTTTTGAGCATCTTTTATTGTTTCAATTTCTGATTTTCTAATTTGGAGATTTAGTGACGAGGGTAAGATATATTGTTCTGGTAACTGAGAACAATCTTCATATGCAATAAGAAAATTAAAGTTGATATTTTCAGTAGTGCCACAATCAAAAAGAACAGGAATTTGAGTTTCTTCGGTGACGTTAAAATCTTCAGAATAGACATTTTTTTTAGGTTCACCACAAACAACACCTTTTTTATTCATTTTATTATAAAATGTAGTAAAAACTTTTTGTCCAATTTTCATGATAAACCTCGAATGATTTTTTTAAACAAAAGTATATTAACAAGAAAAGATAAAAAAAGCAACAAAAAAAAGCAACAAAAAAAGGGCTTAAAGCCCTTTTTGAAACAATATTTAACCTTCAATTGTTGGTATGTCTTCACCATATTTAGACGGTGCGTGTCTCATATTTTCACACTTTTTAAAGCCTTTTTTAACAAGTGTCTCGATCTGTTTTTCAGAAAGCATGTATTCGTATTCTGATTCAAGGAAAATTTCTTGAAATGAATTTTGAATATAAATAACAGTAGAACTTTGATTTTCTCGTTCATAAACAACAGCAACAGCAGATAAATCATTTTCAAAACTAAAATTAAACTCTGTTTTCTTGCTTTTGGGCGTGATTTCTGCTTCGTCGTCGTTCATTACGTCAAGAATTTGCTTAATAGTTAGCAATGAATGTTCTTTTTCTTGACCTAAAAATTCGGCTTTTACCTTTGTATCTTTCATAGGTTTGACAGTAAATTGAACACCTTTGTATTCAACAGATACAGCAAGGGTTGTGATTCGAATCATTGCAGATACACCAAACACTTCACGAATATTTTTTTCAAGTTCGACAAGTGGGATTTGTTTTTTTGTTTCTTGTTTAGACATAACAAGTCCGTTCCATTTACTATTTAAGATAGGGTAATTATAACAAAGCCCTAACTAAAAAACTAGGGCTTTTTTGTTTATTTTTAAAAATTAATCAATTAATACTTACGTTCTACAAGGTAGTAAACACCAATAAATTTAAAGTTATCAAATGCTCTTTTCATCCAATCAGGATTACTGTAAAGGCGATCTTCTGTGTCTTGGAGTTTTAGAGCAGGTAAAAACGCCTCATGTATTCCGTCTTCACAAAGAGAAAATGCAACGTAAACTTCAATAAGTTTTCGTAAGTGAGCACGAGAAGATTCATCTTGGATAACACGAACAGGAAAACCGTCAGGATCTTCTTTTTCTAAGCTAATTAATACGTCAACTTCACCTTTGTACTCATTAGCGAAATAATTAAGTGAAGCAAGGATACGATTTTGAAGATTAAAAGCCTCTTCACCAGTAGAATTAGTAAGCAATTCTTTTGTCTCTTGAATCATTTCAAAGATTTCTGGAAAAAGAAACTTTGAATCACTGTGAAAATTTGAACCTACAAGTTCTGTAATGCGTTCTAATTTTGGTTGCTGAAAGATACTAACGTTTTTCATTTTAAAAATACCGATTGATTAAGAAAGAATAAAAATTATATCAAAGACTAAAACAAATAACAAGTATTTATTTTAATCTTCAACAATGATAAGTTCTTTAAGGTCATTATCCTTGAAAAGCTCTTTAAAGGCTTGCTCTAACCAGAAAGGACAATTTTCTTTTGTTACTCGAATCTTATTCTTGATTGAGAAACTAGGTTTGAAGCCATTCTGTGGATAGATATTACACTCAAAAAAGACTTGTTCGATTTCTTCATAATCTTTACCTGTCGCTTCTGAGAAGGCATTGAGAAGATCGGTGATTTCGATTCGTGGAATACGACAAATTGTTGCTTTCATTTTTAAGCCTCTTGGTTAGGAATAGAGTAATTATAAACGAAAACGAATAAGAATACAATAAAAAAACCCTCTGCAAAGCAAAGGGTTTTGTTAAAAATAGGTTAGAGTTAAGCGACTTGTTTTTCTGTTTCTTGAATACCTTGATTCATTAGGAACATTGCTAGTTGATCTAGGTTAATTTCTTTATTTAAATAATCAATAACATCAGTAAGAACGATATCGGCTGCTTTATTGCTAAGTTGTGGGTAAAGGGTTTGAACAGTATCAACGGTTGCGTTTTTCTCTACTGCTGCAGCTAGGGTTTCAATAACTTTTTTCATAATACATACCTTTTTCAAAAAAACAAAAATTAGTTATTTAAGTCAAAGAGTCAATGTAATGTAATGCCCTCTTGACTATGTATTTATAATAGCAAAAACAAGGGAAATAACAAGTTTTTTTACCATATTTTTAAGTAAAAATGTAAAATAAATTAATTTAATGTATTTTAAAGTAAAACAGCGATCACGGACGGATCGCTGTAAGTTAGTCATTTAGAGAATAAAGGCTTAGATATTCTCTTAAAGTGATGTTGTAATCTTTTTTTAGACGATTTAGTATTTTATCATTTTGATTAAAGAAGTAATCATAAACCTTGAATAAACCAAATTTAAGCTGTTTATCTTTGAATTGAGATTGAATTTTATAACAAAGGTTATCCATTTCAGCAAATGCTTCTTTTTCCCAAGGCAGGTTCAAATAAGCCTCATTGTTCTCTATTGAATCAACGTTCTGATAGAACTCAGGTTTCGAGTTAGGAGAGTCTTGCCAACAAAAAACATGCGGTAAGTGTTTCATTGGTTGTGTAAGTCTACCATCCAAACGTTGTTTGATATGGATAAACTCATGTGATACTGCTTGAAGTGCAAGAAAGAAATAATCTAATATACGGTTGTTAATAGAAATACAAAAAGTCCCGTTTTTTGAATCAAAACCAACCATTGCATAACTATGAAAAGCAAGTTCTTTAAATGAGATTTCAAGATTAAGATTTTCTTGACCAATATAATAGTCTGATAGTTGGAGGGAGAACGCAAGCAGTCTCATTTCATTAAGACGATTGAGTTTATCATTTTTGTTTTTAAAAACAATCATAGAAAACCTTAAATAAAGCAGTACCGTAAAACAACAATTTTACGGCAATGTGTTTTAAAAATCAAGAATTAAAAGCCTTTAAGCTCTTCAATTTTTTTATAAAGTGCTACACCTTTATTTTTTCTAAATATACGATTTAAAACAACAACATGAGCAGAAGCAGATTTAGAATCACCTGTTTTGTAAACTTCGTCAATCGCTTTAAAGAAATTGTCTAATGTCTTATAGTCTTTATGAAGCTTTTCAGGATTTTGAATATAACGATACATGCTTTGTCTAGCATTGTGGTATTTTCGGTCTTCCTGATAACCATTGTCAGATTTATTGATTTGAGCATTAATAAGTTGACTGATAGGCTTTCTTGAAGAAATAACGTCTGTGCCAGAGACAATAAAACCTAAATTATCCAATTGGCAACGAAAAGCTTTAATCATTTTAATTTTCTTCGGGATGTCTACAACAATCGCACCGCTTGAACTAAATGTCGTTTTAACAATGCCTTTTGGAAAAAGATTTTTAGTATTCATGTGATAGCCTTAAAATGCCTCAATTCGATAAAACAAATAATAACAAAAAGATTATAAAAAAGCAAGATTTAAAAATATTTATCGTCTTTTTCAAAGTAAGCCTTATCGGGCTGAAAAGTGCCGAATAAAACAGCGTTAAAACTGCTCATCATTGAGTTGACTAGATCATAATCAGAGTCTTCAATCGTTTCATACTCTACAATATCTCTAATTGCTGATAGGGTGCGTTTAATAGAAAAGAACCAATTACGCTCATAAGTGTCGCTGTCTTTATCTAAGAACAATGGAGAAGCTGCAATAAGAAGCATTTTAGTCTCATTGAGTAGACTAATGATATGTTTCTCATGTGTTGTTGATTTTTTAAAGACAAAATCAGGATCGGTAAGTAAAAGGATTGCTTCACATAATCGAAGATACGAAGGCTGATTACGACCAGTTAAACGTAGGTCTAATAGGAAATAGTCTTTTTCTGGTATACTGGCAATAGAATTAAGTAGCGCACCGTATGATTTGTTGATACGATTTTGTAATTGCTCTTTTGTTAGAACTTGTCCAGAGAGAAGAATTGAGTTTTCATCGTTAGGTTCTGTATAAGCGACAAGAGTTAGATTCTCGTTATAATGAGTATTAACAACTTGACCAACCATTTCAGGAGAGATAGGGTCATAGAACTTGGTTTCAGTTAAAAAACCTTTTTCATTTAATACCATTATGGAAGCCATACAAAACCTTTTAAGTTTAGATTTGATAAAAGAACTATATCAAATATTGATTTTAAAAGCAATGAAAATTATCTTTTTCGGTTTGTTAAAAGATTATTCTTCGTCGTCTTCGTCTTCTGCATCACAGTAGACAGTAATTTCCCATTTCATAGTAAAATTAGAGTCGTTACGACGACAGTAGATTTCTTTTTCACCAGACATATTGCCTTTTTCTGCTTGTTCGAAAAAGTAGTTATCAATATCATCGTGAACTTCAATTGAATCAAAAATAGTTTGATTTACATAAGGAAATGAAATATTTACTGCAATTTCTTTGTTTGTAGCATAATTACTAAAAGTTGCTTCTTCGACTTTAATAGTTTCTGATTGCTGAGTCATTTCTTTATCTCTTTATGTCTTTAAGGTATGGGTATATATTAATAAAATTTTGAATTAAAGTCAATAAAAAAGGCAGGAAGAACCTGCCTTTAATTGTTTTTTTAATAGTGGATATAGCCAAGTCCAAGATTGTCTCGACGTAGGTTTACTTCGTAAAGTTCACCTTCGACTTCAAAGTCAGAATCGCTTTTATCCCATACAGTGTTGATTAGTCCAAGTTCTTCAAGTTCTTCAACTACATTATCTTCGTAGTTATCTTCAATGTGTGCTTGGATAGCGTCATTGATCTCGTTGCGGTCTTCTGTTTTGATAGCATCAGTTGTTTTACCATACATGCCACGCCCTGAATATTCAGGTTCGCCACTATCACTGTAATCTTCACCAATTTCAAGAACATTTAGGATAAAGTTTTTAATTTCTGTTTTCATAAATACGCCTTTAAGCTGTTGTTTTAAAGTAAGATAATTATAGCAAAACGAAGATAATTAAGCAAATTTTAAAACAATTATTTACCAATTAATTTCTTAAATTTATCTAAATCTTCAAGAGTTTTGATTTGTTTGTCAGCACTTTTATAACCGACCCCTGAAAGGGCTTGAACCCAATACTTATTTGGTTCGTCATAATGATAAACAGTATTGTCAGAAAAACAAAGATAAGGTGAGCCATCTCTAACGTCTTCTACTTCAATACCTAATTCGACCATAAACTCACGAAATTTTTCATAAACTTTTTTGTCAGAATTTTTATTGACAAAAGAATTGCCGTATCTTACATAATAATGCAGCAATTCAGGATATTTACAAGGAATGAAAACTTGTTTTTTCATTTTTAAAACGACCTTTAAAATGAATGTTTAACATCAGAATCCAGACAAACCGCTTCTTTGATACCTGCCTTACGCATTTCATTTTGGCAATTGTCACAGAAATATGTATGACCAGTAATGTAAAGCGTAGCACCTTGAACGTCAACACCTGCAGCTTTTGCATTTTGAAGTGCGGTTACTTCGGCATGTTCATTTTGGTTACATACATCTTTACAAAGGTGATAACCTTCGCCAGTAGGCATATTTTCAACAACTCGTGGACAAATATCAACGTCATTGTTGATGGCATTACTACCAAGAATTCTTTGACCATCTTGTGTAACGATAATCGCTTTTACTGTTTGTTTCAAACAAGGGCGATCTACTGAGAAATCGGCTAGTTGATTCGAAATTGCAATGATTTCCATTGTGTTTCTCTCTGTTGTTTAGAATAGTATCATTATATATAAAACAAGAATAAAAAGCAATAAAAAAGCCGTGTGGCAACACGACTTTTTCTTTTAAATATAGTTTAAATTAAAATTCAATTTTATCAGTAATAGTGATTTCTACGTCCTCAGAATTACCAATAATTCGAGCTGCTTCATTGACGACGATGTCTTGCATGCGATCTACAACAGTATTGTAGCAGTGTCGAGAAACAATCTTATTGCCATTATTTTTATTAGTAGCCATAATAGTTTTTTTCATGAAAAACCTCTTTTCTTTGTTTGGTTGATTTAAGGTAATTATAAAACAAAGCCTCGCAACAAGCAAGGCTTTTTGTCTTTTAATTAAGCGTTTTCTGTGATTTTATCTTCGGCAATTGCAAACGCTTTTCCGAATAAGCGATCTTTTGCATTACGAAGCGTTGATTTATTATGGTTTCGAGCCATTTCTTGTGGAACGTCGTCAAGTTTAGTTCCGTGCTGAACATGAAGGTTGCTGTTTTTGTATGTAACACGAACAAAGCGCACTTCATAGCTATCATTAATGACTTTAAAAACGATAGACGCAGGTTTGCAATACTCTGATTCACTTTTAGCTTTTACGTCACGAATAAGCTTAGAGATTTCTTTATCAGTAAGAATTGTCTCATTTGCTTCAAACTCAACTTTACGAGCTTGTTTATCAGCTTTACGTTTAAGTTTGTTTTCTTCGTTTCTTTGGTCAATCGCCAATCGGAAGTCTTCACAATTGCTTTCAAAGACAGCTAAGATATCTTCGTCTGCAACAATTTCTTTAATGAACTCGGCAATAAGAATGTTGAATTTAGCCATAGCAATTACATTATCTAAATTGTCACGGCTACCAGAAAGGCTAAAATCTTCTGAAACATTGATTCGAGAACGCTTACTTGTTACTTTATGATATTCGTCATAAGAAACAATAAAACGTTTAGGAAAGCTGCTGATAGGTGTCTTACAGTAAAGTTCGATTTCACCTTTGCAGCTTAGAATTGCTGTGATATCAAAATCAACCTGATCGACTTTAATAGAGAATGTTTTCTCAACAGTTTCACCAATAGAAAGACGTTTTTTAAGGTCAACACCATTTTCAAGAAGTAGTTTAGATAGTTGCATTTCAATACCTTTGTCGGCTTCGTTTAAGATAGTGTAATAATACACAAACAACGCAAGAAATGCAACCTTTACTTTAAAATTTATTCTTTTGGTATGTAAGAATAAGTAGAATCAGATTGATCAATAAACCAGTTAATCCGCTTAAGTAAATAATCTTTCTGTTCGGGTCTTCCGCTATTCAGTGCTCGATTGAACAAGTGTTCAAAAGCAACAAAGTGATTATGTGAAAAAGTATCATTTAAGACAACTGATTTTGATTTGCTCCTCCATTGTTCTAAAAGCTCGTCTTTGCCTTCAAATGAATTATCTAAATCAATTGCTTCACTTCTAATCATATGCTGACAAATGCTGCTCGATTGGATTTGAAAGCTATCAAGAATGACTTTGTTATAAATAATAGCATGTATATGATTAATAGAATCTTTGTCAAAATACTTGTTAATAAGATTGCTTTTCGAGTAGAAAAAGAATAAAGAATCAGAGATAACCAGATCGATAGTTTTCAATTCTTTTTGATCAGTATTATCAAACTCAAATGTGTTTACATAATGCGGCAAAGGGTGAAGTTCATTAATAAATTCAGATTTATAATCTAAATGATCAAAACGGACTTTAAAGCCTTTTATTCTATCGCCTAAGAAATTTTCAGAGTAAGCAATGGTTTCAGAGTTATGACTATTAAGCAAAAGGAAAGTGTAAAGTAGTTGCTTATCAGATTCATTATGTTCAAAGTGGTCTAAAGCTTCTAAGATAAATTCTTTTATATCAAAAAATGAAAACAATCGCTCCAAATTTAATCTAAATATTTCAATTAAAAGACCAATATTTTTAAAATAATCAGTGTTTTCTCTTTTAACGAAATTACTAATAATCTTAGCATTTTCAATTTGAATTGCAGATATTTTTTCTATTTTCCCATAACAAATATCTTTTGCACAACGAAGGAAAAGTAGGTTAAAAATATTTTTGTCTTTAAATTTGGATAAAATAGGTTCTAATGTTTCAGGAGCATTAAGCGCAAAATCTAAAAACGCCTCGACGTGTCTATCTTCTTCTAGTAAAACCAAAAGTTTTTCAGTAGAGATTTTTTCATAATCGATTTCGGCTAATCTTTCAGTGCTAATTTTGTCAAAATCAACAGCTTCAAACTGTTCTGAGGTAAGAGTACGTAGGTTTATGCCAGTTAATTGTTCTGCTGTTAACTGGCTGATGTCTATTTTTACATATGCTGTATTTTCTTTCATATCTTAACTCACAAAAAATTAAGAACAGACAACATTAGCCATAGGGAATCTGTCTAGAATGATTTTTCGAATAGTGTTTGCAACACGAAACGATTCATAATCTGACGCAAATGAAGTTCTATCTACCTCTTCGATATGAGTTTCGTCTTCGTCAATGTAAAGGAACTTACCGTTGTCATCATTTTTAATGTAATATTTAGACATTTTTTAATCTCTTTGATTTAGAAAACACTATAGTATCAAAAATGAGTTGAAAAATCAACAATAAAAAAAACAAGAAAGAAAAACAAAGGTTTAGGGTCTTTTTATAAATAAAACAAATTAAACATTGAAAAAACAAATGGAAAAATGCTATAATATAAGCAACTTCAAAAACAACATATAAGGTTAAAGAATGAAACGTAAAATTGCTTGTCTTTTAGGAATGATTTTATCGTGTTCTGCTCTCGCAGCAGAAGAGTATAAAGTGTCTAACGGTGACGGTGAAAAAATTCCTTTTGTGTCTAGTGAAGTATCATTAGAAGAAGAAAAAGCTTTTATTGCGGAACAAAGCAATGATTTTGCCGCTTATATTTTTGGTGGTCAAACAGCCGATCCCGAAGACCATAAGTTTTTTGCAAGAATTATTGTTGATTATGGTTATGCTTATTCAAATATTTGTGGTGCGTCAATTCTAGACGATAGACATATTCTAACTGCAGCACACTGCGTTGCTGAAGACGAATTAGGTATTACCGAAGATTATAGAATGCGTGTTGTTGTTCGTAATCCAATGATGGGTATACAGAGGTCGGAGCTGAAAGAAGTTGAATCAATTCAAATTCATGAAGATTATGGCACACTTATGTTTTATTTTGGTGATGTTGCAGTAGTGAAGCTTAAATATCCGATTACAGATAATGTTCAATCTATTACTTTACCTGACGCAACACATGTAAGTGAATATGCAACCGTAGGTAACACACTAAGGGCTTTCGGTTTAGGTGATACAGGTTTTGGTGCTCAACCGTCACAAGTAAAAGAAGCAGACTTAGAATATGTTTTAGACGATGAATGTGCTAATTTTGGCAATGACTCGAATGTTCTTTGTGCAAAATTACACAGCAGTTCTTTGATTGGTGGTGATACTTGTAGAGGTGACTCAGGCGGTCCTATAACCTATCTAAAAGACGGTATCTATCAACAAATAGGTCTAACCTCATACGGACCTTCTAATTGTAGAGTAAGTTCAGCAGCAGCATATACAGACATCGAATTTTACCGTGATTGGATTCTGTCTTATATGTATGGTGGCACTCCATTGAACTACAATGCAGCTACGGATGACGGTGGTTATGTATCAAATGGTGATGGGGCTAATTATCGTGATTGGTATACAGGTGAAACAAGTTCAAGCGGTGATTCAGGTGATTCAGGTGGTTCTACTGGATTATTTACTCTGCTTGGTCTTGGTTTATTGACCTTACGTAGAAAAAAATAAAATAAATAAAAAAAACGACTCGAAAGGGTCGTTTTTTTATGCTATAATAAAAGTCCTCTTACAATGACAAAAAGGTAAAAGTATGGCGGTAGAAGCTCAAGCTCTAACACTCACGCTAAATGGTAAAAAGCTTTTTGAAGGTGATAGCGTATCAATTAATATGGTGTTCAATAATCTAACGGGAAAGAACTTTAAAAATACCCCAAAATGGAAAAGAGTGGGCTATAAAGATTATTTGGATACTATGGCAGAAGAATGTAATGTAAAATGGAAAGGCGATCTTAAAATGCTTGAAGCTGACGACTCCCCGCCTTACAACGAGTTGCTGAAGGCGAGGGTTCT
>CEUY01084249.1_pt1 | contig 15869 bp, 13 predicted proteins | sample 361481 | NCBI WGS metagenome assembly CEUY01 (sample SAMEA2622737, study PRJEB7988) | marine metagenome | isolation source: saline water (ENVO:00002010), including
ATGAAACTCGATATTCTCTCCGGAATATTTGTAAGGCAGAAAAACCGGATTGAGCTCTGCCGACCTGCTGATTCCGGTTATCTCGAACCCTTCATCAAGCGCAAAGCTGACAAAGCTGGCACCTGAAAATGAGTTGCTTCCGATGACTATAATTTTTTCTGGCATAAAATTCAGGTTTGGCAGGAATTAGTTTATTTTAAAATGGTCCGCTTCAAAATTATATCAATGCGTTATTTGAAAACGGTGGATTGCATCCACTTCAGATTATGAAAACGGTCTTCGTCCTTAAGGGTGCCCTGTTTGTGTCTTTCGCAAATTTCTTTAATTGCGTCCTCAACTGACTTTTTTGGTTTATAGCCCGTGGCGAGTAGTCTGTCAGAGTTCACGCGGTACGAACGAGGATCATTAGACTCGGTAACACTTATTTCACAAGGCACATGCCGGGTCACCATCTGGGCAATATCCATTATGGAGATATTCTCGAATCCGGCATTGTAGATCCCGCTCATGGAATCCTTATGGTCGATCAAATGCAGATAGATATCGGTGATATCGTCAATGTGTATGTTGGGGCGGGTTTGATTGCCGCCAAACACCGTTATCAATCCGTTGACTAGAGCTTGCATTGTCAACATATTCACTGAGACATCCAGTCTCATTCGTGGCGAGTAACCGCAAACGGTGGCGGGCCGGATGATCTGGACAGCCATTTGATCGCTGTAGCTGAGAAGGACTCTCTCAGCAACCATTTTTGTTTTGTTATATTCAGAAATGGGTTTGAGTTCAAGATCTTCTGTGACCTGATCTTCTTCTTTGACTCCATAAACACTGCCTGACGATGCGTAAATAAACTGCTTTACATTATTCCTGACAGCTTTGTCAGCCAATTGCATTGTCGCCAGGCCGCTGATTTCCCAGGTAAGCTTTGGGTTCAAATCGCCGCAGGGATCATTGGCTACAGATGCCAGATGAATGATCGTTTCAATGCCTTCCAAAGGGATGCTGTCAATATTGCGGACATCCGCCTGAATTACATTCAAATGTTTATGAGGTTCTAAAAAATTATCAAACCACATTATGTCAACCACGTTGACTCGATAACCTCTAGCAAGAAGCTTGGGAACGAGAACACTTCCTTTGTAACCACAACCGCCTGTAATTAAAATATTCATAGTCAGATAATAAGTTTCAAGTTTGTAAGTAGGAAAATACTAATAACTTCACCAAGTATCAAGTGGAATGGAGTTAACTATGAAAAAAACAGAAGGGTGATTTTTGAGGATAAATCTATACAGACCCAAGCTGAATACCATCACATGCCACGCTATTTTATATTACCTTCGATGTATTAACAAAATTAAATGTACATATTTATATATTTAAGCAAGTGCCACAGCATTTGAAATGGATTCCAAATCAACTTACTAAACTCGAAAAAAATGGATGGAATCTGGATTCTATTGGCAGGCCTCTGGGAGAACATGCCGAACGTCAAAAGTTTGTAAATTCAGTTTTTGAAGAATTCTATCAAAACGATCATGTTACCCTTTTGTGCCAGCCTAATGCATTTTGTAAAGAAGTTGCTGATGGACAGGCTTTATACAGGGACTGCAATCACCTATCTCTTTATGGGCTGGAGTATTTGAGATCGTTGTTTAGGCCGATATTCCAAAAGATCGAGAATGATTTTAAATGGAATAAATTTATAGGTTCGAAGTCATAAGAAGTTGGCAAATTTCATTTTAGGAGCGGTTTTTGTTATATTGGAGCGCTTGGTTGGGGTTTCAGAGTTTGCAGTAGTATGCTCGGGATATGGCAATAATGAGTCGGGTGGTTTGCAGAGAGGAAATGATGATTGCTGTGGGCTGAGAGTCGATGATATTTTTACCCTGATTATTTTGCGAGAAAGTAAAAATGGAGCAATACGAACAAGCGTCTAGTTATGAGAAGTTCGGTTTTGTTATTATCCGAAATGTTTTATTGCCCGAAGAGATTCGAGATATAAGGGAACTCCTTCTAGAACAACTGGCTGCTTATCCTGAGCGGGAAAGAGTTTTCACCGAAGAGGTTTTTCAATGCCCTGAAATCTATCGCTTGGCATTTCGGGAAAAAGTGGTGCGTATGCTCAAGGAGGTAATGGGTCCAGAGTTGTGTTATTACTCAAATCACACAGTGCAATGTAATCAGTTTGGCCGTTGGCATTGGGATTCCGGCGGAGACCCTGTTCAGGAATTTCATGTCCGTCCTGACTATCGATTCGCAAATTGCGGAATTTATTTTCAGGAAAACACAAGGAAATGGGGAGGAGGGATCCATGTTCTTCCCGGACAGCATAAAATGCCTGTTTCCACAGGTTCTTTCAAAGTAGATTATTTTTTCAAAAGACTGGTCTCCAGGTTCTCTAGTAAGTATTCATTTCCCACCAAGCCGGTGATGGTGGATATCCACCCTGGGGATATGGTGATATTCGACCTCAGACTACCCCATAGCGCCACCTGGCCAGACGATTTGACGGGTTTGACCCAGGGAAGAAATACGGTTTTGCACGGTATTCCAAGGGATATGACTAAAATGGTTCTCTATTGGTTCGCTTCCAATTCCAAAATGGTGCCTGATTTTATGCCCACTTTGGAGCGTCGGGCCTTGGAGGAACAGCCGGGAAGCGAATTGCACTACATAGCCTGGCTGAAAAGGTATTTCCCAGACGATTTTCCTTCCGAATTCGCGGCTCTGGCCAAGCAACATTCTATTGAAATCCCCACTCTCTCTCAGAAAAATTGTCAGGAATACGATAGGATATTTGAGGATAAGAAATCGCCGCCTTATTATTAAGGTTAAAACTTCTATAAACTCCTGATCAAAATGAATGGAAATCAACCTCTGTTCCAGTCATAATCCCCAAATTACTATCCATACGAAAAATATAATCCATGACTCCTTTTCCAGAAGTTGAAGCAATATTAGAATCTTCCGGGTATCAAAAAAGTCCCGATGGCATATTCAGATCGGGCCGTGAGGGTTATTGGTCTAATCTTGACAAAGTTGAGAATGAAGAGCTTATTAAAGATTTAGAAAAATTGGGGCCGCGCGGAGCCGTCAGGAAAACTATCCCGCAATATGAAGATATTATTTTTTCTCCACGTCGAGAAGGAGCTTTAGAGCTATTGCATATCAACAAAGGAGATGTCGCTATTGATTATGGGTGTATGTGGGGTGTTCTTTCTATTGGGTTGGCCAAAAGAGGAGCCCATGTACTAGCCATTGACCAAACTTTAGATTCCTTGAAATTTCTTTCCAGCAGAGCAAAATCAGAAAAATTAGACAACGTTTTATGTGTTCAGGATGATATTCGAGAGGTTAGAATGAGCGACCTGGCGGATTTCTCAATCGTGAACGGGGTATTAGAATGGGTTCCTGAATTTGGAACGATCGAGTTGAAGAAATATTACGGTAAAAAGATTTCTAAAAGCTATGGGGATATGGACCCAGAACAAACTCAGGTTAGTTTTCTACAGCAGGTTCACAAGAATCTTAAGATAGGCGGTAAACTATTATTGGCCATAGAAAATCGTTTTGATTATACTCATTTCCTAGGCAAGCCCGATCCTCATCCGAATCTCCTTTTTACAGCATTTCTCCCTAGAGCAATAGCAAACTTGATTTCAAAGTTAACTCTTGGTCGACCTTATGTTAACTATATTTATTCTTTTCCTAAATTAAAAGATTTACTTATTAAATCCGGTTTTAAAAAGATTGATCTTTATATGGCTTACCCGGACTACCGTTATCCTTCATTGATATTGTCTTATGAAGGCGGGGTGGATGGATATCAAAAATACTGGGAGTGGCGCACGATTTCCTGGAAAAGGCGGATCGCTTATGCGGTTGAATATGTTTTGATGAAATATTTCAAGGCGAGATTTTTTGCTCCTTCCATAATTGCAATTGCAGAAAAATGAAATCATTGATTAGAAATTGCAGTCATGGGAGTGAGGTGTACTTGTTGCAGGAGACTGGCGGGACGGGGAACGTGGAGTCGATGTTCAAATCTTCATCAATGCCAGAGGGAGTGAAAAACCTGCGCCAGGAACTAGAGGGAGTCAATTGGTACAATTCCAAAAACTCTAAAATCATAAAAGCTGTGATTGACCATGAGACCAGTCATTATATTTCTATTAAATACGACTATGTCAGGGGAGAAAATGCAAATTTTCAGGATGGTTATTGGGTAAATAGAAATTGGATAAATTTAGCTATTGAGCATTATTGCGATATTTGGAGGGACATTGCCAAAGATGCTGATGCGTTATATCCACTTCACGGCGACCTCTCTTTAGATAATTTTATTTTCAGTGGTGAGGGCCCGGTTATTTTGGACTGGGAACACTTTTTGATTAGTGCGGCACCTTTAGGGTTTGATGGTCTTTATTTGATATTTGAAGCCCTATGGTTTGAAGTGAATAACAGGGCTCCTTCAAGAAAAACTTTGTCTCACTTGGCAAGCATGATTGATTTGATGGGGGCCAGGAAGTGTCTGGATATCAAATTCTTGGATAATCCGCTTTCTCAAGTTATACAATTCATTCAAAGTCACTTGTCTTTATGGGGCGCGCAATTGGAGAATTGCAGGAATAAATTGCCTGTTTTAATGTTCGAAGATAAAGCAATTGTTAGGATTGATAATGAAATAAGAGTTTTGATTAATTTAGAGAGTTAACACTATCCCCCCAGAATGAATAAATGAAACCAATTTTTGTGAAGCAGTGGCATGGCATTGCTCTCAACACAGTTAAAGGTTTTAATGCTAAAGAAATTCCGGGAAAGGAGTTTTACGCGGATTTTTATGGAAAATTTTTTCAAACTCATGAAAACTGGGATGACTTAGATTCAGACTGGCTCGATCATAAAGTTAACAGTGCCAGGTTTATTCAAGGTCGTCTGAAGGGTATGGAGAGAGTCCTTTCCATAGGGTGCGGCATCGGCATCATTGAAAAATACCTACTGGATTCTGGGGCCAAAGATTTGGAAATTCAGGAGGTTTCCGAGGAGCCTCTGAAATGGATTCGCCCTCTTTTCTCGAGCGAGGCTGTTCACATTGGTAGATTGCCAGAGTGCCAGGATCATTCGAGGAAGTATGATTACATATTTTTATCATGCGTAGATTATTGCTTTGAATTTCATGAGTGGATTGAATTCCTGGATGAGATTAAGGGGTTATTGAATCAAACAGGCCGATGTCTGGTTATAGCCCCAACTTTTCATCTTTCGAATTTCGAGTGCTCGGAATTGAAGCTATGGATTATGTTTAAAATTAAAAAAATTTTATCAGCATTGCGCATTTATGATTTGGGACAGTTTGTCGGATGGCGAAGGCATAAAAATGAGTTTCATCATGCTATGGTGTCAGCGGGCTTCAATGTGCGTGAGGAAGGATTTCTAAATAAAGATGCTATGTTTTCCAAGACCTACTGGATCGAGGGGGAGCCGATTTGAATATGCCTGTTAGAGTAAAAGATCATTAGTTTGGATGGCCTTGAGTGGAACCGTTAGGGAACTTTAAGTAGTATTGTCAACCGACTGAACTTCGGGAACGCTACTTGATGAGCTGCATCTTACAAAAGGTTGGTATTGGGAATGTTATTCAAATTTATACCAATTTAGCCAGTTTTTTATTTTGTAGTTTAGGATGAATAAGAATTTAAATGTGGAGTGAGGTAGAAAGGTCACCAGGTAAAGAGCTTGTATTAAGGGGTTTTTAGGGTAGGTGGATTTCAAGATGCTTCTAGCTTTTGATGAATGATTATTTGCCCACTCGTTGATTGCTTTTTGCGCATTGGTTTTGGCCTGATAGACCTCTATGTCCTCACTGAACTTTTTATCAATTTCCGGAAACTCTTTTTTAAGTGATTGCAAGGCGATATCTCTTTCCTGCGCAAGAGATCCAAAATCTTTTATGGTTCCGCTGTCCATGCGAACACGATATTTCACCAGCGGCTCATCAATATAATCAAATTTAAACTTATAAGCCAGTTTTAAAAAGAAACAAGCGTCTTCGAAAAACTCCAGACTTTCGTTGAACCCTTCGATATTGTCGATGGCCGATTTTCTGATGACAACCGAAGCGATACAAATAAAATATTTTCTTAGTAAGTGAGGAAACAGGTTTCCGCGAGGGGGCTTGAATTTTTTGTATATCTGGCAGATCGTCCCTCTCTCGTTAAAGTAGATCGCATCGCTAAAAACGAGACCTGCGTCGGGAGACTTTTCAAAAAGAGGAATTTGTTTTTCGAGTTTTTGCGGTAGCCAGATATCATCGCAATCTAAAAAAGCTACAAATTCACCTTGAGCCTGGTTTATGCAAAGATTTCTTGCTTTGCCGACTGGATAAGTTTCTTCACTACAAAAATAACGGACCTTTTCGCCATAGCTTTTAGCGATTTCAGCACTTCGGTCAGTGGACGCGTTATCCCAGAAAACGATTTCCCAGTCTGTAAAAGTTTGATTAAAAACGCTGTCTATTGCCTGTGGGACATACCTCTCTTCATTAAGGCAATTCATGATAACGCTTACTTTAGGTCTTTCCATAGTACCAAATATGTAGTCATCTTCCCCCAGTTGTAAGAAATACTCCTGTCGTTGGGGTCAAGTCGCAAAATTTCCTGTGGGTGGGTGAATCGGGCCTTGAATCATAAAGAACCAAGTTGATTGTTCCGGTAATTACTGCAAGGTTGCAGGTGATTTTTTGGTGTAATCGCCAGGCTTAACAGCTCCGGGATTGACTACAGAAAAGTGTATTCCCCCAAATTCTTCAAACGAAGGGTCATCGGTTTTTAGCATGTGCATGACTTTGCCTCGGTCGTCGGTAATTTGTTTGAGTGGGGTTATTTGTATTCCTTCGATCACTTTTGTTTACTCTTCCAATGCAACAAAATCGAATTCAAAGCTCTTTACAAAGTTGCTCTCCAAGTCTGTAAACTTTTTCCTTTAGGCGACTACTTGTAAAGTGTTTCCTTTTAAGAATAACTCATAGGGTTTATTAAAGCCAAATGTTTTTGCGTTTTGGTAACCGTTTTGAATTGTCCCCCCTCCTCTTTTTGTAAAAATCATAATTTAACATGTGAACTACGATTTAGAGGTCGGGTTACTTTGATATAGATTGTTGAATCGTTCCTCTTAAGTTTGGAAAACCTTCGAGCTTCCAGCGATGGAGAACTTTGGATACGAGTGGATTGTAGTTTTGGGAGCCCGATTGTAAATCACCAGTTTCGTCTGATGCCTGGTCCACTTCAAAACGATTTTGAATCTCAGGAAAGGTTTGGTTGGTCGTGCTGTCATAAACAAAAATTTTCGATGTTTTGTCAGCAAAAATATCTTTGGAGCTCGATAATAAGGCCACTTTATCGGTTATTACGGTTCCACCCCTACCATATCGCCAGTTTTTTGTGATCGCATTGATATGCTGTGTATTTTTATTTAACTTACTGTTAACGATGTAAGTCCTGGAATCATCTTTCGATTCAATTCCTATAAAATTCTCATTCAGTTTGGAGTTAAAAATAAGAACCTCTGAGTTTTCTCCCACTGAGACGCCTTTATCTCTGGAGAGGACTAATTTAGTATTCTGGATAAGAATATTTGATGACATTGCATCGATCCCATCATTTCTCGAATTAACAATGGTGCATCCCCGAATTTGCATCGTAGAAATATCAACGTCTAGGGCATCCGAAAAAGAATTTTCCAACAGGCAATTATTCAATTGCACATCTTCACTGTAAATGACGTGCATCATGTCATCGAAGTCTATATTATTGCCGAGCTTCAAATTGTCTAAAATAACGTTTTTCACTTCGTGAAGAGAAAGCATCCCGGTATAAAGTATATTTTCAACCCAGGCACCACTCCCATTTTCAAGGGCGAGATGGGACAGTCTTGAACCGGATGCTTCCGCTCCCTGTAAAGCGACAACACCCCAATATTTGCCTGGATACCGGGGTTTTATAGTTATCGGTTTATCCGCTGACCCTTTGGCGATTAGTTGATTTCTAAATACCAAGCTGGCTTTTTCACTCATCTTAATGGTTGTACCCGGAAGTATTTTTACCGGGTGGTCGATCAGGGTGTCTTTTTCAATATGAATACTACCGCTCCAGACATGAGTTTCGAAAAGTTGTTTTTTAATGACAGGCCGATTTAAAACACTTGGCGTTGCGCCTGTTTCTGTTCCGCTGCCAAACAAATACATCTTGCGGGTCAAGGCGTTTGCGCTCTGTAATGAAAGAGGGTTTAGCCTGGAGTCGGCAATTAATGTAAAACGTGTGGGAACAGGGTGAACAGGGTGATTCCCCAAACTACTGAAACCTGCAAAAGGAGGCGTTTGAACATTCACATGGTTTGCCATGAAAATCGCGTTTAATGTCAGTTCACTGCCGTGGATTGTGAACGGAATTTTCGGGTCTTTTTCAGACAGAAGTCCATCGCCGTTTTGATCCCAGGCGATAGTAGCAGGAACCCCGGCATTTTGGTCCAGGGTCACAGTGATTTGGCTGGCCGGGATTACGCCGGTGATCGTAATATCCAGAATTTCGTTTTGAGATTGCCATGTCAAACCGGGTTTGCCTGTCAAACGGTCGAGGATCGTGTGTTGATATTCCAGTAAACGACTTTTCATGAAATTCCATTCTTTTTCTACATCGCCGGCGCCTATCGAAATTAGTTTGTTCGTTCGAATAGAGTACCAATCGAGAAAACGGTCTCTGGAAAGGGATTGTTCAAACGCGGGCCAAAGAACATTAACTTTTCCAATTAAGTCAGAATAAATCCCTTGATGGACGGCATCATACAAAATGCGATATTTTTCCCACAAAAACTCGCTGGATTTATAATAAAGAGAAAACAAGGAATGAGGGTGAGGGTGTAACAGCAGGTCTTTTGCGGATGTATCAAAGATGATGGAATTGTCCTGAATTACAGGCTCGACCGTACCGCGCCAAGGGTCGCTGATGAGTCGCTGGTTATGTACCCAGTCATTGGCCCAGCCCTGCGCCAGTATATGTAAAACGTTGAAACGTGCCCATTCTGTTATTCTTGCTACACGTTTCAGCTTTCTGAAATCATTCTCAGAGGTTTCAGCGCTGCGGACCAACTTCAGGAAATAAGTCAAATCAGAATAATCTTGATCAGGAAGCTGATTGAATGTTGAAACTTTGCTCCATAGGGAAGGATTGTTGAATAAATCGTAGTCGCGTCTCATCACACGATCCTTGTCGGTCATTTCTCCCTTATAAAGATTAACGGGCATTATCCGGTTGCTTCTCAGAAAATTTTCATCGAGTTTTTCTGTTTCTCGATAGATACCGAAATTTTGTTTATTTATGAATAGTTCGACCATTCTTGTGTCGGGGACTTGTGTTTTCAGGAGGCGGGCCAATTCGTGGGCTAGGTGGTGGCTGAGGATGCCAGTGGTTTTGGGTGTGATGTAATCAACAACTCGTCTTTTCCCGAGCATGTTTTTTTTCTTCGTCTTTATACGCCAGGACTTCTTTTTGAAAGCCCAATTGAAAGGGGCATCCCCTCTGAGCCTTACCTTGACCGGGTGTGAGCGACCATCGGGATAAGTAAGAAATGCCTGTTGCCAGTGTTTGATAGAGGCAGGAGTGTTCTTCATTAAATTATTTTGCGAACTGTCAGGGATGTAAAGGTATATTTTGGGGAGACCTGCGTCGTCATTTGGCAAGTTAAAATTTACATTACTGAGAAGCTCCATACGCAATAGGCTCAACAGATTTTTTGGCGGATTTCTAGAGGAAATTATTGTGTAATTTGTTCTCCAATCCCTGTGAAGTAAAACGAACCCCGTGTATATAACAGCCAATAGTAGTAAGGATATAACTAGGTATAATTTAAATTGTCTTTGGGCGTTCATGAAGGTTCTTTGTCAGCGAGGCAGGCGGCAGGACTGAGAAGGTCAAGACGGCGAAAATCAATGTCCAGAGTGATTCGGTCAACTTCACCCAGGTTTTCAGAAGGTAATTGGATGATAAAAGTTTCGGCTCCTCTTGCAACTGTAACAAAAGTGTTGTTTTTTACGAGAAAGCTTAATGAACCGATGATTATAAGATTATCTTTTAGATCCTTTATGAGTCGCCCGCTTCTGTAAAGGCGTGCTCTGTTAATATCGACACCTATTCCTGGCACTGTGGTCATGTGCAAACGCAGTTGATCTATTTTTGCGGGTTTTTGTAGTGAAAAATCATAAGCCCTATTTTCATTTAATTGCAGGGCTATATTGGGAATTATTTGCCGGTCACCGCTTATGTCCGTCAGATCAACAGCCAGATCACGAAGCCTGGCACCTGTGAACATTGAAGGAATACTTTTGTCGAGGCTTCCGCCGAATTGCGAATTCGTGTAACGGTCACACCATTTTTTAAGTTTTTCAGAAGAGTTCAATTTAAGCGCGGCTGTGAGCGCTATTCGATAAGGTCTTTCGTCTGCAGGGGCAAGCTTCACCGCAATTTCGAGGTCCTCAAAGGGCGGGGAGCTTCCTGTTTCGGTGAGAGCATGCGCCAACCAAAGTCTTGCGTCAAATAGCTTCGGATGCGAATCGACCAACCGTTGCAGGAAAGGTTGGAGAGCTGAAAAATCTTCTTGCAGCAAGGCTCTTTTTATAACCCATTCAGCGTTATCCATCAGACCGGGTAGAAGGGTGTTGTTTCCTGGAGCAAAATTATTAACGAGATCGAGATGTTTTTCCAGTAGAGAGTTTATTTCAGGGAAGGTGCTTGGGTTATGTCTTGAAAATTTCCATTGGATCAGATAGCTGAAAGCCGTTTCAGGTATTCTTGTCGCGCTCATAAACGCCAGGTTCCGAATACTGGGAACGGTCAGCAAGAGGATTATAATAAGGACTAATGGTATTAAAAAAACAATAAGCCGCTTTAAAATTAAAGATAGTTTTGTTTCTGTAGTCATTTGCGAAATGGAGGCATGTTTAAGGGGTGAGTGGTGTTTTAAAATTCTTATGCGCGTTTATGCCGAGTAACGTGAATTCCGTATTTACTTTGAGATTGATCTGAAAACCTAGTCGGGAAATTGTTTTTTATTAATGTAGGATTCGTCCACTTGCCAGAATGTATTTATTCAGAATTGGTCTGGATGGGTGGAAGTATTGTTTTAAGGCTAAGGTTCTTAATTACTTCTCAGGATTTTGCCAGTTCTTTAACACTCAGTCAAATAAAGAAAATAAACATTGGTCTAACCATGGCCCCCCTTAATTTAAATGGAAATTGTGGGTTGAAAATGGTAAAAATGCTTTAGAAAAAAATCTATAGTAATATATTTCAAGCGTTTAGCGTGTGATAAGAAATTCTTTTTGCATTTGAATTCCCAAAACGATTATGAAGAAAATGAGCCGAAATAAACACTATCCCATTCTTCATAAGGCCTCAAAGGGAGCTACATGGTTTTTTTTGTTAGCGTCCATTATTTTGCTGGGGTACACCTTCTACCGTTCCGAAATAGTTGGCGGCGGTTGGTATGGCGATAGATACTTTAAGTATTACCTGATTTCTGTGTTTGGGATTTTGTTTTGGGGCGTTGTTTTAAGGTTAAAGGATGAAGTGCGACTCAATTTGGTGGTAATGATTTCCAGTGGCGTGATGGGGCTTTATGTGGCGGAGGTTTTTCTTTTTGTTACGGCTAAAGACCCGAGGATGGTTAGTGCGGCACAGGCGAGTTTTCATTTTGACTCGCGAACCAAGTATGAAGTTTATTTAGACTTGATAAGAAAAAAGGTGGACGCTGTTCCGGCAGTTCATCCTATGCAGTTTGTGCCAACCAATGGAATTCCTGTTGGTGGTGTAGCTCCATTATTCCCATTTGGCGGTGTGTCGAATAAAACTACTATTATGTGTAATGAGAGTGGTGAATATGCCATTTTCCCCAGTGATCGATACGGGTTCAATAATCCGGATTCGGTTTGGGATAATAAAAAAGTAAAGTGGATGCTTACAGGAGACTCTATGACGCAGGGGTCCTGTGTCAAACCTGGAGATGAAATTGCAGGGCAAATAAGAAAGTTGACTCAGCAATCGGTTATTAATCTAGGTAGTGGGGGCAATGGACCATTGGCTGAGCTGGCGGCATTGGAGGAATATGCCAAAGCAAGAGAACCTGAAGTAGTGCTTTGGGTATATTTTGAAGGGAATGATTTGGTTGGTGATTTGCAGTTTGAAATGAAATCTAAGTTTCTAGTGAAATATCTGAGAGAGGAGCTTTCGCAGGATCTTATTAATCGACAAAAAGAAATCGACTCAAATCTAATAGAATATATTAATGAAGAGGCGTTGGCTCAGGAGCAGGTTGAGAAAAAGTCTTATAGGGTAATTCATGATTTGTTGGGAATCCTTCGATTGTTAAATCTTCGTGTGAAAATAAGATTTGATAATAGTTTCGTTGATATGGATGCTGATATGAAACCGATCTTTGGGGATATCCTGAGAAAAGCCAGAGATAGAGTTGGCCAATGGGGAGGAAAACTTTATTTTGTTTATTTGCCTGCCAACATTCGTTACGCAGGGGGCCACCAGGATTTGGGTAGTTTGTATAGCCGTGATGATATCCTGAGTCTGGTTAAGGGTCTTGATATCCCAGTGATAGATATTCATGAGAAAGTTTTATTAAATCATCCTGATCCGAATGCGTTGTTTGTTTTTAAAGATGCGCATTATAATAAGAAGGGATACAGTCTGTTGGCAAACGCCATTGTTGATGAGGTTGAAAAAAGGCCTTTAACTGATTGAGAATATACTGCGAGATGCGATTTGGTTTAAAAGGCTCGGCGGCAATTTGTATGCCTGAATATATTAGGTGTCTTAAAAGACCTAGCTTATTTGAAGAGTTGGAATGCATGGCAGGTAGTGTTTATATAACGGGCTTATTTCTCACTGACGCGAATTGGAGGGTGTTTAGAGAAAATATAAATAGGGTGCAGTCCTTTCAGAATCCAGGAAACTCTAAAGAGTAGATTGTCGGCGATGATAGGAACTAGAAAGAACGGATCATGAAAGTTGATTTTTAGCTTAATGGGGCTATGTTCGCTGGCGGTGCTATACAATTGCTATTGTTTGTGGTTAGTCAAGAAAAGGCTTGTCTACATTTCGCTTTCCCGAGAAACGGTGCGCTGGAGCTTTTTAATCGGAATTCTGGAGAAAATCTTGCCCAGTGCCTGGATGGTGTCCCCTTGTCTCTTTATGTTGTCTACAAAAAATTCTTTTTGCCATTTTTCATAAAAGAAATTAATAGAGCACGAACTTTGTTTCGTGGGTAGGGTTGCAAAATTTTCCGCTTCTAATGCAACAAAATCGAACTCAAAATTCTTTATAAGGTTACTTTCTACATCTGTAAACTTTTGTCTTTTGGTGAGTGAGTATTTTTTTAGTTCCTTTAGGTAGATTTTTTCCAGGGAGTCTTCTGGCAATAAGTCAATTTTTGTCAGTTCTGCGGCACAGTCAAAGGCGACCGTATGTAGTTCGTCCATAGCTTCCAGGTGGGCCCTAGCTTGGGTGTTGAACATGACGTTATTCCCTCTTTCGCCTTTTATGTAACTCTCAATATACCCAGGCCGAGTTTTAATTTTGTTTTCGAGCTCATCTTTAGATTTACTAAGCTCTTCAATGGTTTCTTTTGAGAACTGCCGATAAATTTCTTTCAGTTTCTCCGGAAAACTTTCCATGTTGGCGTGAATAAAATGCAACCAGTCGGTTATTTTATACCCTTTGTTTTTTATGAATTGGGTTAATTCAAAAAAAACTCTGTCGTTGTAGAATACCGTTGCGGTTAACCCAAAGCACCGGCACTCAATGTATTCTTCAAAGGTAAGCGAGCTGTTTTCTACGCAAACTTCCTCGATTTCCACGCTGGGTAACTTCTTTTTGTTGAATTCATAGATTCCGAATGAACGGTGCACGGCTCGGTAGCGGGTTTTCATTTTAAATTTATTACGTTGGTCGTCAGTTGCTAATTCTGATCCTTCAAGGACTAGAAGGGTTAGAAGCCTTAGTTGGTTCAATTCTGCTTCAATTAAACCATCTATGCTATTGATGTGTTTTTTCTTTGAGTCCCCAGGCAACGCCAGAATAACTTCTGAATAAGTGCTTGCGGGCGTATCGTTAACTTGTTTGGAGACTTCAATGAGTTTTTCAAAGGAGATATTACTTCTTTTGACATTCTTTAGAACTTCTTTGTCTAATGATTGCGTTGAAGCTCCAAACCTTAGGGATCCCTTTAGTATTTCCGAACACTTGATGATTCGCTCCTGATTATTTTTCCCAGCGCAGACTTGAATGTGGTGCGGGAAGTCATATTTTTCTTTGGTTCTGGCAATGGCTTTGGAAATCTCGATATCTTCAGCGTACATACCAAAATTCACATCGGCTAGTTGTAGATATTTGCCTTTATATCTTGCGGCAATATACACAAGTTCTGCTTCAAATCGTTCGAGATTTGATTTGAATATTTTATTGCGTGAGCCGACACCATCTACGCAGAAGGTGCATTGGAAAGGGCAACCTCGATTGGTCTCCATTAATGGAGCTAATTGAGGGTCCTGAATAAAATCGTCAAGATAACCCATCAGATACGGCGATGGTGTTTGTGTCAGGTCTTCAATTCGAGGTTCCTGATCATATCCATCTTTTCTAATGGGCCCTGTTTTATTTAATTCTCCATCGTAATAGCTATGGACTCCATTTATCTCGGCACGTTTGACCTCTTCGATAGAATGAGTTTCCAGCCAGATATCGGCCAACTCTAGAAAAGGTTGTTCTCCTTCGCCTATGATGTAGGCATCCACAGCAGGCCGATCTTGAAACCACTTTTTTTGGCGATGTGTTTCAAGAGGGTAGTTTCGACCACCAAAAACTATCAAAGTGTTAGGATTGACCTCTTTTATAGCTTTGGCAAATAAATAATTGAGATCGGTGTTCCACATGTAATTGGAGAACCCGACTAAAGAGGGGGTGTGGATAAAATATTCCTTCGAAAATTTTTCAGGGTATTTATATAAAAATATATCCGCTTCGGTTTTCGCGTTTGCATGAAAATAGCTTTTTATGCAGCCAATTGCATAAGGGACATATTCAGAACTGATTCGTTGAGAGGTGTGTGATAAGTCACATAAAAATATTGAGTTCATGGTGAGACTAGCTTTGATCTTTAGGAGATTGGTATGCACATGTTCCCATTATACCATATGCTTGCCTTAAGTTTATATTTTTAAGGGTTTTTTTATAAGGTTTATGCTGTTTTTGTCAGGTTGTAAAAGCTTTGGTAAATTGAATCGTTGCTTTTAAATATGGTGAGGATCATATGGACTTCCCCCCCGGTTTTTTGAAAAGTAATTCCCTGGTACTGGAAATATGGAGAATGATTTCTTTGCGGGTCATTCCCATGATCCATGGGAATGACCACAAAAATATTCCCATCATGATGGTATATAAAAGAAATGAGATCCCGATTTTCCATATCAGGCCAAGCAGAACAAAGGAACTTATTTCCATCGCTAATTGATAAGCGGCCCATCCCAGGAAAACAGCGCCTCCTAGCCCGACTACTTGATAAACCCATTCAAATTTCCACTTGAATTCTCGTGAAACCCACCAAGTGACAAGATTGGTTCCTACTATCTGTAATACAACCATTTTAATAGACATTCCCAGCGCTCCCAATCCCCACCCCGGTATGAACGCCTCATTGGATGCCAGTACCAAGTATGCAACCGGAAAGTTTATTGCCATTATAATACCACCCGTCAGAAGGTGGATTCGAGTTGCGCTGGTTGCCAGCAGCATGGTTTGCGCGGTTCGAAT
>CEUY01195234.1_pt1 | contig 15860 bp, 26 predicted proteins | sample 361481 | NCBI WGS metagenome assembly CEUY01 (sample SAMEA2622737, study PRJEB7988) | marine metagenome | isolation source: saline water (ENVO:00002010), including
TTATCTTTAATATCATTTTTAATTAACTCATTATACAATTCTTTATCATCAATTTTTAATGCATCTTTAACTCTTTGGTCTTGCCATAAAATATTAACGATATCAAAATGTTTATTCTGAAAAGCCATTTTAATAGCTATGTTAGCGTTAATAGAAGGGTTAACTCTTTTGTCATTTAAAAGTAATTTAACGATATCAATTTCTCCAATCTTGGAAGCAATTCTAATAGCCCAATTATTATAAATACTTGGATTAAGTCTTTGGTCTTTTAATAAAAGTTTAACATTTTCAACATCACCTATTTTAATAAAATAAAAAAATTCTTCTTTTATATTAATAAAAGGATTAATTTTTTCTTTATCAAGAAGTAATTCTACTATTTCAGAATATCCATTTTCTTCAGCAACTTTGATATATATATTAATGTTAAAAGAGAGAGTAAAAACTTTATTACTTAAAATTGTTTTAAGTTTATTAATATTATTTTGTTTAACTGCTTCTTCGAATTCTATATTTCTATTCATTGAAAAACCATTAAAAACTTTTTATATTTTTTTCTAAAGACAATCTATTATATAGTTCTTTATTATTTATTTTAAGGTCTTTTCTTACTCTTTCATCCTGCCATAAAAAATTAACGATATCCATATATTCTTCTTTAAAAGCAACTTCAAAGGATGTACTATCAGCAGGATTAACTCTTTTATCATTAAGAAGTAATTTGACAATATCAAAGTGTCCATTACAAATGGCTTGTTTAATAGCTAAATTGTCATCCATGCTAGGAGAAAATCTATTATCATTTAGTAATATTTTTAAAACGTTGATATATCCATTAGAAGAAGACTCAATAATGCATGAGTTATCATTTCTTTCATAAATATATTTAGGAACATTAATTAAAAATTCAACCACTTCATGATGCCCTTGTTCAGCAGAGTTTAAAATTGCTAAGTTATAATTAATAGAATAATTAATTTTTTCATTATTAACAATAAATTTAATTGTTTCTAATTTTCCATTTGAAGCAGCATTTTGAAATAATAAATTATAAAAAGAAGAATCAATTTTTTCAGAGTTTATATTTAAATAATGAAAATCTAAAAATTTTTGTATTTTTTTAAAATTTTCTTCATTTACTGCTTTAATTAATTCTTCTTCAACACTTAATGCAACATTTTTATTTTCTTTTTCTTCAATATCTTGTTGAATAAGTTCTTTGTATAATGAAAAATTAGATTTTGCTAATTTATTTTTAACTCTCTGATCATTCCATAGAAGTTTAACAATATCAAAATGTTCATTTACATAAGCAGTATGAATAATATGGTTATTAGAAATAGAAGGATCAATTCTTTCATCATTTAATAATAATTTAGCAATATCAAAGTGTCCTTTTTGACAAACAACTTCCATAAAAAACCCGTCAAAATATGTATTATCAGCAGGATTAACTCTTTTATCATTGATAAGTAATTCAAAAATTTCAGTATAACCTTTATCACAACAAAAAAGAAGTGGACTGTTATTATCGAAAGAAGGATCAACTCTATCTTTATTTATAAGTGATTTAACTGATTGAATATCATTTTCTTTTATTGCTTTGTTAAATTGTTTTTGAATATCCATTAAAAAACTCTCTTGTGATTTAAAATATAACTTATTGTTTTATAATTCAACAAAATATTAAAAAATATTGACTTTTTCTTTGATTTTATCTTTTTTAATTAACTTATTATACAATTTTTCATTGTCGTTTTTAAGAGTATTTTTAACTCTCTGATCTTGCCATAAAAGGTTAGTTATATAAAGATTATTGTTAAGAAAAGCTAAAGTAATAGCTACATTTTTTCTATCAGAAGGATTAACTCTTTTATCATTAAGAAGTAGTTTAATAATATCAGAATGTCCATTTTCAGAAGCAAGAGCGATGGCTATGTTTTTATAACCAGAAGGATCAATTTTTTTATGACCAATAAGTAATTTAAATATTTCAAGATTTCCATTTGAAGCAACAAATTGAAGAGATAAGTTATTATCATCGGAAGGATCAACTCTTTTATCATTTAATAATAATTTAACAGCTTCAATGCTTTGCACTTTTACTGCTAAATGAATAGACCAGTTATTAAGTTCACAAGGATCAACTTTTGGATGATTCAGAAGTGATTTAATATCTTGAATATCATTATTTTGAATTGAATTATAAAACGCATTTTGAAAATTCATAGTACACCTTGTTATTTATTAATCAAAAATTTTATTAATTAAAAACTCTCTGCTTTATATTTTATTTTGTCTTTTTTAACTAAATCGTTATACAATTTTTTATTATCTATTTCAAGAGTATTTTTAACTCTTATATCTTGCCATAAGATATAAACAATATCAGAAAACCCATGTTCAGAAGCTAATTGAATTGTCAAACTAGCTATGTCAGAAGGATTAACTCTTTCATCTTTTAAAAGCAATTTAACAATATCAATATACCCATTTAAAGAAGCTAATTGAATGGCATAGTTATTATTATTAGCAGGATTAATACGCTTATCGTTAAGAAGTAATTTAACGACATCAAAATGTCCACTTTCAGAAGCTAATTCGATGGAAGAATTATAATCAGAAGGATTAAATGTTTTATCTTTGAGAAGCAATTTGACGATATCAACATGTCCATTTTTAGAAGCTAATTCAATGGAGAAATTATAATCAAAAGAATTAAAACTATTATCTTTAAGAAATAATTTAACGATATCAACATGTCCTTTTTCAGAAGCTAATTGAATAGACGAACCAGCTATATCAGAAGGCTCAACTCTTTTATCATTAAGTAATAATTTTACATTATTAATATCATTATTTTTAATTGCTTTATAAAATTTTATTTGAATATCATTCATTAAAAACTCTCTGCTTTATATTTTATTTTGTCTTTTTTAACTAAATAATTATACAACTGTTCATCATCTTTTTCAAGAGTATTTTTAACTCTTTGGTCTTTCCACAAAAGATTAACAATATCAAAATGTTTGCTTTTATAAGAAAATAAAATGGAACAATTATTATAATCAGAAGGATCAACTCTTTTATCTTTTAGAAGTAATTTGGTTATCTCAAGAAGACCATTTGTAGAAGCATAATAAATAAAAAAATTAAGACCTTCTGAGGGATCAATTTCTTTATTTTTTAAAAATAATTTAACATTTTCAACGTCATTGTTTTTAACGGCTTGATAAAATTGTTCTTGGATATCCATGATTTTCTCTTTATATTATCTTGAAATATAGAGTTATTATATAATTATCTATTATATTATTCAAGAAAGATTTTAAAACAATTCAAATTTTTCTTTTTTAAGAAGTTCATTATATAAATCAACATCATCTATTTTTAAACTATCTCTAACTTTTTTATTTTGCCATAAAAGATCAACGATATTAAAATATTTTTTCTTAAAAGCACATATAATTGAATAATTGTTATAATCAGCAGGATTAACTCTTTTATCTTTTAAAAGTAATTTGATAATATCATACCTGCCATTTTCAACAGCAAAATTAATAGATAGGTTATGATCATCAGATGGATCTATTCTTTCATCATTTAAGAGTAATTTAATAACATTAATGTTTCCAACTCTTACGGCAAGATGTATAGACCAGTTAGAATTAGTTGTTGGATCTAAGGTTATTTCATTTAAAAATAATTTAATATTTTTAATATCACTATTTTTAATAGCCTTATAAAATTTCTCTTGAATATCCATTAAAATTCCTCTATTTTATCACTGATATCTTGCTTGATTAATTTATCATATAATTCGTCATCATCATTTTTAAGAGAACTTTTAACTCTTTCATCTTTCCATAGAAGTTTAATAATATTAACGTATTCATTGTTGAAAGAAAAAATATTAAAGTTTTTATTATTAATAGAATCAAAAATCTTATAATAGGCTTTTTTATAAGTCGCTTGAATAGCCCAATTGCGATTATCAGAAGGATCAACTCTTTTATCATTTAAGAGTAATTCAACAATATCAAAGTGACCATTTGTAGAAGCTAATTCAATAGCCCAATTATCTTCTGCTGAAACATCAATTTTTTTATTTTTTAAAAATAATTTAACATTTTCAATATCATTTTGTTCAATAAAAGTATAAAATTTATTTTGAATATTCATTAAAATTTCTCTATTTTTCAACAATAGCTTATTATACAATTTTTGAATATATTTTACAACAAATAAATTAATATATAAAAAGATTAATCAAAAATCTTTTATTTTATTTTGAATTTTATCTTTTTCAATAAGTTCGTTATATAAATAAATAGCATGCTTGTTTAATGTATTTTTAACTCTTTGATCTTGCCATAAAAGATTAACAATACATAAGTGTTTGTTTGCAAATGCGAATATAATAGAAAAATTATTATCAAAAGTAGGATCTGTTCTATCATCTTCAATTAACAATTTAGTAATATCAATGTATCCTAAATAAGCCGCCAGCATCAGACCTTTATTATTACAAGACTCAGGATCAAATCTTTTATCTTTTAAAAGAATTTTAACCTTTTCGATATCATTATTTTCAATTGCATTATGAAATTCTTTTTTAATATCCATTAAAAAACCTTTACTTTTTCTTTAACCTTATCTTTTTGAATAAGTTCGTTATATAAATCAATATCATCAATTTTTAAAGTATCTTTAACTCTTTGGTCTTGCCATAAAAGATTAACAACATTAAAATGTCCTCTTTGATAAGCAAATAAAATAGGGCAATTACTTCTATCAGTAGGATTAACTCTTTTATCATTAAGAAGTAATTTTACAATATCGAATTGTCCAATATCAGAAGCGACTAGAATAGAGCAATTATTAGAATCTGAAGGGTTAACTCTTCTATCATTAAGAAGTAATTTAACAATATCAAAATGCCCACCTTCTGAAGCTAAGACAATAGCTTTATTATTATCCTCGGCAGGATTAACTTCTTTATTCTTCATTAATAAATTAAAATTTTCGATATCACCATCTTCAATTGATTTATAAAACTGTTCTTGAATGCTCATTAAAAATTCTCTATATTATCTTGAAATATTAACTTATTATATAATTCTTTGTTATCTTTTTCAAGAGAATTTTTGATTCTTTGATCTTTCCATAAAAGATTAACAATATTAAAATATTCTTTTGCAAAAGCAATTTGAATTGAAAAATTATAATTATCAGAAGGATCAACATCTTTATCATTTAAAAGTAATTTAACAATTTCAAAATCTCCATTTTCAGAAGCTGTTTGAATAATTGAATTATGATGAGTAGTTGGATCAACTCTTTTATCATTTAAAAGTATTTTGATAACTTCAATATTTCTAAAAGCAACGGCTCGATAAATAGCAAAATTGTTATTTGCAGTGGGATCTAATTCTTTATTATTTAAAAATAATTTAATTTTTTCAATATCACTGCTTTTAATTGCATTATAAAATTGATTTTGAATATCCATTAAAATATCTCTACTTTATTTTTAATTTGCTCTTTTTTAATAAGTTCGTTATATAATTTAATATCATCTTTTTGAAGAGTATTTTTAACTCTTTGATCTTTCCATAAAAGATTTACAGTATCAAAATATTTATTTTCAAAAGCAAATCGAATAGAGAAATTTTGATTATCAGAAGGATCAGTTCGATTATCACTAATAAGTAAACAAACCATTTCAGTATAGCCTTTTGAAGAAGCAAATTGAATAGCAAAATTACCATGAGAGCAGGGATCAATATTTTTATTATTTAAAAGCAATTTAACGTTTTCAATGTTATTTTCCTGAACAAAATTAAAAAATTGATCTTGCATGTTCATATCCATTAAAATGCCTCTACTTTTTCTTTAATTTTATCTTTTTTAATAAGTTCATTATATAATATAGGATCATTATCTTTCAAAGTATCTTTAACCCTTTTATCTTTCCATAAAAGATTAACAATATCAAAATGTTTGTTATCATAAGCTGCTGTAATGGCATAGTTTTTAGTCCAAGCAGGATCAACCCTATCGTCTTTCAAAAGAATCTTGACAATTTCTGAATATCCTTCACTAGAAGCATATTTAATACAAATATTACGATTAAAAGAAGGATCAAGTTTTTTATTAATCAAAAGAGCTTTAACTTTTTCAATTTTGTTTTGTTCTACGGCTTCTTGAAATTCAGTTGATATATTCATAAAAAGTATTGCCTTTCGTTCCTAATAATGTGACTATTATAATAAATATTTGCCAAAAAGTAAATAAAATATACATTAAAAAGATAAGATTGTTTCAAAAAGGGCTTCAAAAATGAATAAAAGAAAATTAGTCATAGAATATTTACAAAAAAATATAGGTAAAAAATTTACTGATATTGAATTAGCATTAAATTTAATGGAAAAAAATGAAGAATTAAAAAATAAACTTAAAGAACAAACTAAAAACGGTAAAAAAAAGCCAGAAGCTCAATTTGCTGCTGAAATAAGTGCTATGTTTTCTATTGATGAAAGTAGTTATTTATTTGATTATATAGCAAGAAAAAAGGTGGATAAAAGATGGTATTATTTTGGAAAAGAGAATACAAAAAAAGAATTAAAAGAAGAAATAAAAATTGAAGTTAAAGAGAAGCAAATAGAGAAAAAGATTGAGCAAAAAATAAAAGAAGAGGACTTATATGAGAAATTGATTACATATTTAAAAAATAAAAATATAAAATCAATTAGAATAGATGAAAAGAAGTCTTCTAATAATCGTGGAAAGAATGGAAATAAGTGGTTGCATCCTGATATTGTTGGTTTTGAATGTATATCTAATATATTTGATAGAACAGTACAACACGTTATGAGTAGTTCTGGTGATAATATACTGAAATGTTTTTCATATGAAGTTAAGTTAAAAATTAATGCAACTAATTTAAGAGAATATTATTTTCAAGCAGTATCTAATTCAAGTTGGGCAAATGAAGCTTATTTGGTGTGTACTGATTATGAAGAAAATATTATGGAAGAATTTAATATGTTATCACAACGTCATGGTATTGGTTTAATTTGGTTAAATTTAGAGAATATAAATAAAAGTAAAATAATAATTAATTCAAAAACAAATGAAAATCTTGATTGGAGTATGATAAATAGATTAGCAAAAGAGAATCCAGATTTTATGAGATTTGTTGAAATGATGGGGAATTATTATGATACAAAAGGTAGAATAGTTATTTAAAAGTTTTTAATTTTATTTTTTTGAACAAGTTCATTATAAAAATTAATATCATTATTTTTTAAAGTATCTTTAACTCTTTGACTTTGCCATAAAAGATCAACAATATTAGAATATTTTTTATTAAAAGCAAATTTAATATAATAATTATTATAATCAGTAGGATCGATTCTATTATCAATTAAAAGTAATTCAACGATATTATAATTTCCTGCATTTACTGCAAGTTCAAATGCCCAACTGTTATTTTGTCTTGGATTGACTTTTTTGTTATTTAAAAATAATTTAACATTTTCAATGTCATTATTTAGAATAGCCTTATAAAATTCTCTTTGAATATCCATTAAAAACACTCCACTTTTTCTTTGATTTTATCTTTTTCAATAAGTTCTTTATATAAGTTAATATTATCTTTTTTTAAAGTATCTTTAACTCTTTGGTCTTGCCATAAAAAATTAACAATATTATAAAAACCATTTTCAGCCGCCATTCGGATACCACCATTACGGTTTGTCGCAGGATTAAATTTGGGATTGTTAAGAAAAAATTTAATATTTTCAATATTATTATTTTTAATAGATATATAAAATACATTAAGAAGAATTCTAAGTTCATCAATATCATTATTTTCATTAAAATTATTAAATTCGTCTTGAATATTCATTAAAAACCCTCTACTTTACATTAAATTTTCATTTAAAAATCTAATATTTTATTTTTAATTTTAATTTTATTAGAATTTTCAACAATATTAATTAAAACATCAAGATGAAGAAATTTTGACATTATATAATCATCAATATTTTTTTGCCAATCATCAAGAGTATAAAGAATGCTTAATCCTCCTAAGTAAAATTTTTCATTGTAATATTCTATCTCTTTAATAGTATAAGAGCCTATATTGAGTCCAAAATGATTATTAATAGTATGTAAATCATTACCACTATAAATAATATCAAGAATGGCTTCTTTTTTATAATTTAACAGTTCATTTATTGAATCAGCATTTTCAAAAAATCTTTTAAAACCTAATCGAAAAGCCATTTTACAAGAATTAGGCAAATCTTTATGATAATTAATACTATCAAATAAATCAATCCAATCTTTAAAATCTTCTTCTAATAAAATTTTAAAAATTAGATTATCAGCCTCCAATTTTGGGCAGTTTTTTAAATAATGTTGTATTTTATCAATATCATTTTTTTCAATAGCTTTATTTAAATCCAATTCAATGTTCTCCAATTTTAATGTAGTAAAGAGTCGAAAGTGTTAATAAATAAACTTAAAATAGTTTGATTTTTTCTTTTAATTCAATTCTATCAATTTTAAAAAATTCATAACGTCCTATTTCTTCTTGAAGTTTTTTTCTATTAAATTCACATTCAACTAAAATAATAGATTTATCATTAACCAGAAGATTATTAATTATTTTATAATGTTTTTCGTTAAGATTTTTATTAAAAATAATAAAGTAATCAACAAAATTAGTAAGAGATTTTTTTAAGACAGATTTATTTATTTCAGGAAAGTTATATACACTAAATCTATTGTCAAAATTATAAATACCATTATTATAGCTATGGTTAATTAAAGCTAATGCAGTATCTTCAGGAATGCAGTTATCTAAAACATATTGAAGAGAACTGTTTATATTTAAATTTAGTATACCATTCGAAAATATTTGATTCATAAGATTCCTTAAAATTCAACAATTTTATTTTTTATGTCTATTTGTTGCCAAGCATTTATTATATCAGTTTCCCCTGTTTGTTTCAAATAGTAAGCTACATGTTTTTTGAAAAAATTATTAAAATAAAGTTGTTTTAAGTAGAATAAGTCTCTTATTTTAGTATCATCATATTTTAAATCAATATTATAATATAAACTATTTAATAATCTAATAACAGGTTTATTATATTGAGCACAAGAATGAATAAACAAAAAATGATTATCTTTTTTATAATCCACACGAGGATCATTTAATAACACTTTTAAAGCTTCAATTTTTTTTGCAAAAATAACCTTTTTAATTAATTTATTGTTATTACGTGTAGGATCGAATCGTTTATCATTAAGTAGTAACTTGATGATTTTTTTATTTTGTTCTTTACAAGCAATAATTAATAATAATTGATCATCAAAAGAAGGATCTATATTGAAAATAGAAAGAAAATGTCGTAATTGAGAAATATCATTATTTTCAACACTTGATATTAAATTATTTTGAATGTAATGCATTGTCAAAATATCCTTTTGATATTAATTTATATTATTATATAAAAACTAATATAAAAAATCAATAAAAAAAATTGTTTTTTGATTTTAGTTTTGTTAAAATATCCATATTAAAAATAATCTTAAAAGGGTGTATATGAACTATATAGAAAGCAAATTAAAAAAAGCCAATCAAAAACAGGCTATATATACGCCTATTGTGGACAGAAATAGTCCTGAAACTAAGAAAATAATAAAATTAATTGAAAATAAAAGTACAAAAAAAGTAAAGATAACAGAACTAAAATTTAAGAATAACAGTATAAAATTTTCAGACAAACAACGTACAGAATTTTTAAAAGGATTTACTTTTTTGTTTGAAAAAGAAGATTTTTTTGATTTAGTGATTACTTTTGATATATTTTTTGATAAAAAGGAAATAAGATTAGTATATAAAACATTTTTTTATTGGAAAAAGACTGATACTTATTATTCAAATATCAATTTATCATGTGAATATTTAGAATTTATAAAAAAATCAATTAAAAAAATAAAAAATGTACTTAAGAAAACTGAAGAAGGAAAAGAGTATGTAGATAACTATTATAATTATCGTAAATATACAGCTATGAAAAATCTATCAGAAGAGATAATTATTAGAAAAAATAGTTATCAAACTGATAAATTTAATAAAGTATTTACAAGAAGAATGTCATTAAAAGAATTTAAAGAGATTCTTGATAAGAATGATGAAGTATCAATATTTCTTCCTTTAATTGATTATGATAATAAAAAAATAAGATTTCATGAAAAACCACTTAGAAAGAAATATTTCAAAAAACTGTTAAAAAACAAAGAGTATAAAAAATTAGCGTTGATAGTAAAATCTTTTTTAAATGGTGGATTTTTTATTAATGATGATTTTGTATCAACAAAAGAAGAACTTGAAGAGGTAATAAAAACAACAGAGTTAAATAAATATTTAAAACATGGTATATTCTCAACTTATAAATATAACGAAGAACTTGATTTATATTTAAATCAATGTTTAATTCAAAAATTTTAATAGGTAAAATGATGAAAGATAATTTACAACAAGAAAGTGATATAGTTAAGTTATTATATGATAATTCATTAATTTGTAAAAATGAATTCATAGTTTCTTATAATAAATCAGGTAAATTATTACCAGAAAAATTATATAGAGAGCTATTCCAAAAAATGTATTATTCAGAAAAAAAATGTAATTTAGAAGCCTTTGAATATTTCATTGCTGATACAATATATTTATCGAATTATTTTACTAGGTTTTTAATAAAGCATACAATTTACGACAAAGACCTTCTTAGAAATCCTTATAAAGCAATTATAATAAAGTGTATTAAGAATCATAAAAGAAGATTGGAAATATATGAATGTATTAGAGTTGGATATAATATGAAATACTTTTTTAATCAGGTAAAAGAAATAGAGAAAATTGATAGAATTAGAAGATTTTAAAAGTCTTCTAATTTCTTTTTGATTTCTTTTTGAATTAGATATTTATAGACCTTACTATTTTTATCTAATGTATCTTTTACTTTTTGATATTTCCAAAATGTTTAGTTTTACAGTGTGGACAATATCCTTGTGAATCATCCATTCTAGCAATTGTTTTGGTGAATTCATTATTACAAGAAGAACAGTTCCAGATTATTTTGTCTTTACCATTTCGATAAGTATAATTTTCTGGTTTGTTTATGTTTTTCGTACTCCATAATAAAATAGAAACAGGATGTATTTTATCGAGTCTATTAGTCACTGACACACGATGGTTAGAGCAGAAAGGACAATTTCTAACTTTTCTATTATTAGGGGTATCTTGCCAAGAATGGTCATGTCCTTTATCACACTTCCAGAAAACTAATTGTCGAGAACCACAAGAAATAGCACGAGGGTTAATGCCAGTTTTTTCTTCGTCATATTCATTAAATTTAGGATGGTTAGTTAAATCATTTTTAACAAAACCCTGACTTAGTTTTTGATTATATAGAGAATCATTTAAGAATGAGTTTTCATATTTTGATATTTTTTTGTTGTAGGTTCTATTAATATAATCAATCAATAAATTCAAGATATTGATTTGAGATTCATTATCTCTATTTGAGTTAGTATCAAAATCAAGAACAATATCATTGTCATTAATTTTATTTAGACCTTGTTCTCTAATTCTAAGCATATCAAAGCTATTATCTTTCGCAATTTTATTTTTAAGTAGGTCATTTTTAACAGTTTTAGCTTTTGAGTGCCAATGATCACCATCGTATTCAATTAGAAGGTTGATATCTTTAATATAGACATCATATTTATATCCTTCAACAACAAAATTCTCTTCAACGTAGTTAAAGATTGAAGATAGTTCGGTAAATATTCTAATTTCGTTTCTTGACTGTGTACGTTTATTGTTACAGATTGGACATCCTGTATTCTTTTTATTACGTTGCCAAGGAGAAGCTTTATATTCATGTTTACATTGAGTGCATTCCCAAAGAAGTTTGGTTCTATTATCACCTAATGCTACATTTTTTGGATTGATAGTATTATTAGGTGAAAGTTCTTTTTTAAGTTTACTGTCAAAAACAGAATTATGTTCATTACGACAAGTAGGACAAGATGTACCAGTAGGTCTTGAAAAATCAGAAACTTTTTTAATAAAATTATGGTTATTTTTACAAGTCCAAGTAATTTCTTTACGAGAGCCTTTTGTAAGGGTTTCGAGATCGACATTAGGATTGTTTTCTTGTTTAAAGAAAGCCAATTTTTCTTTTGAATAATGTTGAGTAATAAGGTTCTTCAATTTGTTATCCTAATGTTTTAAAGCGTATGTATATTATAATAAAAATTGAGAGAAAAGTAAAATAAAAAATCAAAAAATATCTACATTATATAAGGTGTTTATCTTATTATAAATTTCAATATTTTCATTAAAAATTTCATTTCTAACTTTTTTACTTTTCCATAAAACCTGAATCATTTCTGTATTTTTTCTTCTATAAGCTGTTTTAAGAGCAAAATTACTCGAACATGCAGGATTAACTCTATTATCAGTTAATAGTAATTTTAATGTATCAAGATCTTCATATTCAGAAGAGATTTGAAAAGAATAATTATTAGCAACAGAAGGATCGACTCTTTCATCTTCAAGAAGTATTTTAACAATTTCAGTTCTTTTAAAGTTGCAAGCAACGCTAATAGCATTATTGCCTAAAATAATGGGTGAAACTCTTTTATCATTGAGAAGTAATTTGACGATTTCAATATGATTTTTTTGAATAGCCACTCTAAGAGGATAGTTTTTACCAGCCGCAGGATTGATTCTATCATCTTTCAAAAATAAAATAACAACATCGTCCAAGCCTAAATCAGAAGCAGTTTTAATTAAATAGTCATCATCATATGAAGGATCAACTCTTTCATCTTCAAGAAGTAGTTTTACGATTTCAATATTATCAAAAGCAAATTCAACAGACCAGCTAAGATCAATATTTAATTCTTTTTCATTTAAAAGAGAAATAACATTTTCAATATCGTCATCTTCAATAAACTTTTGTAGTTTATATATATATAGTTGCTCTTTATAATTTTTCAATATTGGTTCATTAAACCAGTTAAATTTTTTTATAAAATTTAATGCTTCATTTTCTGATATCTTATTAATGTAGAAGTAATCTAATATTTCTCTTTCAACTGTACTAATTTCAAAATTCATAAAAACTTACCATGTTGTTTATATTTTGAGATTATATCAAGATATATACTAATAATCAATATTTAAGTTTTGAACGAGATTAATTATATACTTTTTATAACATTTTTACTGATTTTTATTTCTTCTTCTATTTGATTTTTATAATTTTCAATAATTTCATATTTCAACTCTTTATCATTAATAGAATTTAAAATAAGACTAAGCTCTTTTTTATTAATATTTTTTGAAGCATCTATTATTGTTTTATTTAAAGCAGAAGTTAATAATTCGTTTTCTTTTTTGTTTAAATAAATAGATTCTAAAAAAGTGATTTCCTCTGTTGTTAGTGAATCAATAGTATTTTGTATGTATTTAGAAGAATTAAATTTTAATCCAGTAATAAAACTAGAATGTAATTTTCTAAATAATTTTGATTTCTTTTTTGAAGGTGATTTAAAAATAAAAAACATACTAATAAATATTAAAGAGCAAATTGTTAACATAAAAGGGAAGCTAAATAAGAAAGTACTGTTATCAATCCAAAAAATAAATGAAACACCTATAAATAAAAACGCGACAAAGATTGAAATTCCAAAAATAAACATTAAAGATTTTTCTAAAAAATTAAAATTATTTAATTTGAAAGATAATGATTCAATTTTAGTTTTTAACGAAATAAGTGTTTTGATATCCATGATTATAACCTTTTGATTCTGAGATTATAAAATAATTAGAAAAAAAGTCAAATAAAGTTAAAAAACTTCCATTTTAATTTTAATAACATATCTATCATAATTTTCAGGATCTTCTAATTTAATAATATTTCTTATGGAATTGACTTCTAAAAGAGTTTTAGCTATTTCATTTTGACCATATTCAATTGCTAAGATAAAAGATAAATAATATTCTTTATTAGGTTTAAATTTAGGATGGTTTATTAAAAATTTAACAATTTCTATATGACCTTTTTCAACTGCTAATTGACAAGCATATCCGTTATTATCAACAGAGTTCATATTTTCAAAAGAAAAAAGAAATTTAATAATATCCAAACGATTAAATAAAGCAGAACGTCTAATAGCATGATTGTAATCAATTTTATCAATATTATTAGTATTTAATAAAGACATGACAGCATTAAGGTTTCCATTATCAATATATTGAACCACTTTATCATGAATGCTCATTAGAAATCCTCAATCTTTTCTTTAGTATCATTTTTAATTAACTCATTATACAGTTCTTTATTGTCATTTTGAAGAGTACCTTTGACTCTTTTATCTTTCCATAAAAGATTGATTATATCAATATTTTTATATCTAAAAGCCATTTGAATAGGTTCATTTTGTCTATCAGAAGGATTAACTCTTTTATCATTAAGGAGTAATTTTACAATATCAAGATGTCCTTCATAAGAAGCAATTTGTATAGGATAATTATCAATATAAGCAGGATCTATATTTTTATTACTTAAAAGTAATTTAACAATATCAGTAAAACCTTTATTACAAGCCATTTGAAGAGCTTGATTTTTATTAAAACCAGGGTCTATTTTTTTATTTTTTAACATTAAAGATATATTTTCAATATCATTTTCTACAATATACTGAATAAATAATTTTTGGATATCCATTAAAATCGCTCTACTTTATCTTTTGTAATTAATTTAGCATATAATTTAGGATCATCAATTTCAATAAATTTTTTAACTTTTTTATGTTTCCAAATAAGATTAACTATTTCTGTATGATTTCTTTCATTAGCGACTTGAATGGCTTCATTGTATCTATCAGTGGGATCAACTCTATCATCACGAAGTAAAAGTTCTACAATTTCAGTATATCCTTTAGCGGCAGCACCTCTAAGAGAAGAATTACAATCAGCGGAAGGATCAACTCTATTATCATTTAAAAGTAATTTGACTATATCTAAATATCCATTTTGAGAACTGAAGCGAATAGCCCAATCATTAAATGAATCAGGATTATAGAGATTATTATCTAAAATATTTTTAATTTCATCAACATTGTTATTTTCAATAGCATCTAAAAATCTCTCTTGAGCATCCATTAAAATCTCTCTATATTATCTTTTGCAATTAGTTTATTATATAAATTTTTATCATCATTTTCAAGAGAATTTTTAACTCTTTTGTCATTCCACAAAAGACAAACTATATTATAAAATTTATGTTTATTTGCTAATTTGATGGCTATGTTTGTCAAATGAGCAGGATTAACTCTTTCATCTTTTAAAAGTAATTTAATCAATTCATAATGTCCATCTCGTGCAGCTAATTTAATAGCTAGGTTATCAAGACAGGCAGGATCTAATTTCTTATCCTGCATAATAAGTTTAGCATTATGAATATTACCTTTTGTTATTTCTTCAATGAATTTTTCATTAATATTCATTTAAAATTCATTTACCTTTCTCTGTATTATTATTTTAAATATCGTTTTATAATGATTGGGATGGTTATTTTTAAAATAATCATAAATGATTTTATTATTAAACAAAATTGAAATAATATTCTTTTTTGATTTATAGTCAAATATAATAAGATCAATAAGGTCTTTTGTAATAGGATTTGTTTTTTCATGATTAATTAATACTTTAATGATAGATGAACTACCAACACTAAATCAAAGATTTAGAATTGGTTTCCCTT
>CEUY01019810.1_pt1 | contig 15816 bp, 15 predicted proteins | sample 361481 | NCBI WGS metagenome assembly CEUY01 (sample SAMEA2622737, study PRJEB7988) | marine metagenome | isolation source: saline water (ENVO:00002010), including
CAGAGTCTTCAGCTTCTCGGGTTTTATTTGTTTTAGTAATAAAATGCCTTATGATGATTTCATTTGATCTTAAAATAGAGTCAAGTGATATTATTTCTTTTGGAGGCATTATAGCTTTCATCAAAATATGATGGGCATCATTATATGATTTAATAGGATAAGATAAATTTTTTAAGCCTCTGTTTTTTGATTTTAATATTTCACCCTGGTTTTTTTTCGCAAAGTTAGTTACTGTGTTTATAGATTCTTCAACAGAATCTTGATCTGCATCAGGGCTGATGATTAATATAACTTCATATGATTGCATATATAGATTTCTCCAAGAAGTTTTAAGTAATAAATGAGTATTATATCATGTTAAATTGATACCTAACAATCTAATCAAATTAATTCTTTATAAGTGAAACAAGTATAGGAGTTGAGATAATGTCTATTTATAACCGAAAAGTACCATCTAAAGTTCAAATTGAAAAAGAGTTAAATGAAAAAAATAATTGGGGCCGATGGGGGGATAAATCAGTGTATGGAGCAATAAATTTAATAACTGATGAAAAAAAACTTGAAGCTGTAAATCTTGTTAAATACGGTAAGTCTATATCTTTAAGTCGCCCTTTGCCAGTTTTGCCATCTCATGAGAATCCTTATCCTGCTCAACATTATATGTCAAAAATATATCGGGGAGATAAAGCAGGTGGAGCTGTTGATTATATTGGAATGCATTATCATGGACAAGCTAGCACCCATATTGATGCTTTATGCCATGTTTGGAATGAAAATGGAATGTGGAATGGTAAAAAACCTGAGGAAGTAATTGATTATTCTGGTGCAAAATACGGAGGTATTGAATCATGGAAGGATGGGATTTTAACTCGTGGCATTCTTTTAGATGTTACTAAGCATAGAAAGGAAGGTTATGTTCGAGATGGATTGCCTGTACATGGATGGGAATTAGAAGATATTGTAGCTTCTAATGACTTGGTAATAAAGCCTGGAGATGCAGTTTTAGTTTATAGTGGAAGAGAGGAATTTAACAGAAATAATCAAATAAATTGGGGTGGAGATAAACAAAAAAGACCAGGATTGCATGCTTCATGTTTACCGTTTATTAGAGATAATAATATTTCGCTATTAGGATGGGATATGATGGATGAACGTCCAAATCAATATGGCCTTCCTTGGACAGTTCATGGAGCCATCTTTGCTTATGGAATTGCTTTATTAGACAATGCTTTGTTGGAGCCTTTGGCATTGATATGCCATGAATTAAATAAGTATGAATTTATGTTATCTGTTAATCCATTAAAAATTGTTGGAGGAACAGGGTCTCCAGTTAACCCAATTGCCGTTTTATAATAATATAAACTTAATTTTGTTATAATTTAAATTTATAAAAATATTAATGTTAAATTGAGTATATAATGTTGTTAATTAGGTTTGTTATTTTTTTGAGTGATGCTTTGGGTGATTTTTTATCAAAGAATTGTCCGTATATATCTGGAGCAATTTCTTTTTACTTTTTATTTTCTTTTTTCCCTTTAGTTTTAGGCTTTATCTCCATTATGGGTTATTTAAGCGGAGGCGAAGAGCAACAGGTAAAATTAGCAGATACTATTACCTCAATTATACCAGTATCTCAAGGTTTTGTTTCTGATTTAGTAGGCGACATAGTTAGTAGTAGAGCTTTGACAGGTATTACTGGTTTAATTGCGTTATTTTGGGCATCTACAGCTGCTTTTGGAGCTATTAGAAAAGGAATTAATTCTGCTTGGGGAATAAATAAGACAAGGCCATTTATTGAGGAAAGAATTATTGATTTTAGCTTGGTTTTAGGTGCGGGATTAATGTTGATGTTTATATTATTTATCCCTGCTGTTTTAGCTTTTGGCAAAGAAATAATAGATGTTTATTCTGAAATAGTAGAAATTGATTTTGAATTAGGATTATTTTGGCAAATTATTGAGAGATTAGTAATACCTATATTAACATTTATTACATTTTTGTCTTTATATAAATTTCTTCCGAATACCCAGGTAAGATTTTCTGATGTTTGGTCAGGTGCGCTTTTTTCTACTGTTGCTTTTGAAATAGCTAAATTAATTGTTGTATGGTATGTTGGAGTTGCACCAATATACAATACAGTTTATGGGACTGTAGGGGCGATTATGGCGCTTATGGCATGGGTATATATTTCGGCTTTGATATTATTATTTGGTGCATTGATTTCTTCAAGAATTGCAAGTCATCCATCAAGAATAAAGGGTGATAATGTAATTAAAATTGTTTGGTACACATTAACTTGTGTTAGATTAAGAGTAAAATTACTAGCAGAACAAGAATAACTGATTAATCATATTAATTTAATTTTTCAAGTAGTTACTTTCTTTGCAATATGAATAGCCACAGTTCCTAAGGCTAGATTCTTTGTTGTTATAGTTTTAAAGCCAACTGAATTTAAAAGATTTGTTAATTCTTTTGAGCTTATAAAATTTTCTACAGATTGAGGCAAATATGAATAAGCTTCTTTGTCTCCAGCGAATATAGATCCTAGCCATGGTGTAATTTTACCAAAATATATTGGAAATATTTTGGATAAAAAACTATCTTCATTTAGTTTTACAATTTCTAAAATAGCTAATTTGCCGTTTGGTTTTAATACTCGATTAACTTCTTTTAAAGCAGACTTTAAATCTATAAAATTTCTTACTCCAAACCCAATTGTTGCATATGAAAAAAAATCTTTGGGAAATGGCAGGTTGTGAGCATCAGATAAGGCAAATGTTAAATTATTATTTAATTTTATTTTACTTGATTTTTTTCTAGCAACTTCAATCATATTTAGGCTAGTATCAACTCCTACGACAAAACATTTTTTATTCTTTTTAATCATCTCTAATGCAAAATCACCAGTTCCTGTAGCAATATCTAAGGAAATATTTTTAGAATTATTTTGGTTCAGAATTTCAATTGCAGTTTTTCTCCAGGAATGATGCCTGCCCCCAGTCATCAAAGTGTTAAGGAGGTCATATCTTTTAGAAATTCTTGAAAACATTGTTGCTACAAATTTGGTACGAGATGTTCCTTTTAAATTCAATTAATTAACTTTCTATTATAGATTTGATAATTTTAGGAATATTTAAATTTAAATCTGATGCTATTATACTGTTTACTTTCAAATTATGAGAAGCTAAAATTGCAGCTTCTCCATGAATATATACTCCTACACCTGCGGCTATATGTGGGGGTAATTTTTGTGCTATTAATCCAGCTATTAATCCAGCCAAAACATCTCCAGTTCCAGCAGTAGCTAAAAGAGGAGTGGCAAATGGGCTAACCATTAGAGTTTTATCTGGAAAAGCAATGATTGTATTAGGGCCTTTCAAAATAACAATTTTATTCCAGATTTTTGCAAATTTTAAAGATATACTAATTCTGTTTTTTTGTATGTCTTTAATTTCAATTCCTGTTAATCTACTCATTTCTTTTATATGTGGAGTTAATATGGTGTGTTGAGGTATATTTTCCCACCATCGAACACCCTGGTTATTTAACTTAGCCAGTGCATTTAAGCCATCGGCATCAATGATGATATTTGGAAAGTTAATTTTTGAAAAAAGAATAAGTTTTGTTAAGTTTTCCATTTCTTTTGATTGGCTTATTCCGCATCCATAAAGAAGAACATTTTGATAAATAATTTTCTTTTCTATTAGTTTTATAGCTTTTGTGGGTAAAATATTACCTGATTTATTACTTGGCAATGTTAGAAATACAGATTCAATAGTATTATTTGACACAATAGGTTTTATAGATTCTGTTAATCCAATTGTAACAAGTCCTGCTCCTGATCTCATGGCGGCATTTGCAGCCAATCCTGCTGCACCAGGATAATCTTTAGAGCCAACAATCATTAATACTTTTCCAAAATCCTCTTTAGAAGCAGACAGGCTTCTTTTTGGTATATATTTTTTTACCCAGGATTTAGTAATTAAATCATAATTAATATTTTTACCAATATTTATTGGTAGGCCTATGTCCAAAACTGATTTTTGACCATAATATTCTGGTTTTGGATTTTCAAACATTCCAATTTTATATAGACCTAAGATAAAAGTTTTGTCTACTTGTACACAAGATGAATCAATTAAACCAGAATCAGGATTTATTCCTGAAGGAATATCAATGGCAATAATTTTGAGTTTATTATTTTTCACTTTTGACAATTTTAAATGACTTAATATATCAGAAATAGGTGGAGAAAGTTTTCTTTTATTTCCTGTTCCTAAAATTGCATCGATTACAATATCAGCTTTATTAAAAAGGCCTTTGAGCTGTTTTGTTGAATTAATAGAATGGTTTTCAATTACAACGTTGCCATTTTGTGCTACTTTAAGATAATAATCGTTAGAAGGTCTTTTTATGCATAAATATGCAACAACGTTTATTCCAAAAGAACTTAGATGTGATGCTGCGATTAAGCCATCATTTCCATTGTTACCTTTTCCAACCAAAACTAGAATAGTAGTTGAAGATATATTTTTAATTTCTTTGATTATATTTTCTGCAATTTTTAAACCAGCATTTTCAATTAACTTTTTTGCAGTTATTCCTAGTTTTTCTGAATCAGCTTCTATTTGAGAAATTTCTTTAGAAGATGCTATTTTCATGTTTTTCCCTATTTAAATAATATTTAATTAGTATTTTTAATTCCTACAACAGAAGCTATGGCATATTCTTTTGAATGTGATAATGAGACAGATAAATTATTAATGTTTTGTTTTTTCGCTATATTTAGCGCATTGTCTCTTAAGATTATTTGGGGTGCCTTGCCTCTTTTACTTAAAACCTCTATATCTTTCCACTTTAATCCTCTTATACCTGTTCCTAATGCTTTCATTACTGCTTCTTTTGCTGCAAACCTTGTTGCTAATTGATGTGCTCTTAATTTGCAATATTCAATTTCATGTTTAGTATAAATTCTATTTAAAAATCTAGATTTATACTTTAATGCAACATTTTCTATACGCTTTATTTCAATTATGTCTATTCCGTTAACTATTATCATTAAATTTATAAATTACTTTTAATCTCAGTTTCTTTAAGTATATTAGGTATTAGTGACTCCCACCCAAGAGCCATTAAATGAATTCCTTGGCACATGTTTTTTAATTCATTAATAAGTTCAATTGCAATGTTTGAGCTTTTAGATTTTTTATCAGATGCTTCTGATAGATTTTTGATTATACTTTGAGGTATCGATACCCCTGGAATATTTTTGTTAAAATTGTTAGCCATGTCTGCTGATTTCAGCATTATGTGGCCTGCGATAATTGGAATATTTAATTCTTTAGTTTGATTGAAAAACGACTCGAATTTTTTTATATCGTAAACTGGTTGAGTTTGAAAAAATTGTGCACCAGCTTCAATTTTCTGCTTCATCCGATCAATTTCTTTTTGAATATCATTTGAGCCTGGATTTGCTACTGCCCCAGAAAAAATTTCAGGTGCTCCTTTTAATTTATTATTTGCTAGATCTTTTCCATTTCTTAAAGAGGATACAGCTTTTAGCAAGCTTATTCCGTCTAGGTCGAAGACTGGCTTAGAATTAGGGTCATCACCTATACTTGAATGGTCTCCGGTCATACATAGTATGTTTTTTATACCCAATGCGCTGAGTCCTAGAATATCTGATTGTAAGGCGACTCTATTTTTATCCCTACATGCTAATTGGACGATTGGTTCAATTTCTTGTGTTTTAAGTAAATTAGCTACTGCAATTGGAGACATAGACATTTTGGAAGTATGGTTGTCAGTGATATTAAAAGCAGTTATTGATTTTTTAAGTAATTCTACTTTATTAAATAATGTGGAAAGGTCGGTACCTTTAGGTGGATTTAATTCGCTTGTTACCAGAAATATTTTATCTTTAATCTTATTTTGGAGATTGTTCATTATTTTTCATCCTATAATTATTACAATTATATATATTATAGTCCTTGTCATAATCAAGAGTCTATTTTAGGATAACTAAGATTGATTTATAAGGAGATAACTTAGTTGATTATAATTGACGGGAAAAAGATTTCACAAAACATAAGGACAGAAATATCTCAAGATATTATTAGGATTAAATCAATTTATAATGTTTCTCCTAAATTAATTGCGGTATTAATTGGAGATGATCCTGCTTCGGAAATATATGTTAGAAATAAAAAACGTTCAGCTATAGAAATAGGTATTGATGCAGAAGTAATTAATTTGCCAGCTTCTACCACTGAAGAAACACTTTTAAATTTATTGGATCAACTAAATAATGATCAATCTGTTCACGGTATTTTAGTTCAATTGCCTTTGCCAGATCACATTGATGAGGATGTTATAATTCAGTCAATTTCTTTTGCTAAAGATGTTGATGGTTTACATCCTGTAAATTTAGGTAAATTAATGATTGGCAATCCATATTTAATTCCTGCAACTCCATCCGGAGTGCAACAATTATTAATCAGAAACAATATAGCTATTGAAGGAAAGCATATTGTAATTTGTGGACGTAGTAATATAGTTGGTAAGCCATTAGCAAATATATTAATGCAAAGAGATGTTCATGCTAATGCTACAGTAAGCATTTGTCATTCTAAGACACCAAATTTAATTGATTTTACATTGCGGGCTGATATTTTAATAGCAGCAATAGGTCAGCCAAACTTTATTAAATCAGATATGGTAAAAGATGGAGTTGTAATTATTGATGTTGGTACTAATCGGGTTGAATCTAATTTAACAAAAAGTGGCTATAAATTAGTTGGAGATGTTGAATTTGATACAGTATCATCTAAGGCTAGTGCAATTACTCCAGTGCCTGGAGGTGTTGGCCCAATGACAATAGCTATGTTGTTAAAAAATACAGCTTTAGCTTGTGAGTCTATCTTAAAAAAGTAATTATTATGATTGTTTTACACGGAGGAGACGAATTTACTCAAGGATGTGAGCAAGTTGATTTAGCAATATCATCATTATTTGGACTTTCGTCTTGCTCAATAGGAATTTTGCCTACTGCAGCTGCAAATCATAATCCTCTGAAAGCGGCAAATAATGGTGTGAATTATTTTAAAAAACTTGGAATTTATGCAGAAAAATTAATGGTATTAAATTATGATGATGCAAATGATTTTGAAATTGTTAATAATTTAGATAATTTCAATGTTATTTATTTTACAGGAGGTGATCCAGATTATTTATTCCAAGTTTTAGTGAATTCTTTATTAATTCAAAAAATAAAGAATAAATTAAATAAAAATGATTGTGTTTTAGTAGGTTCAAGCGCTGGGGCTATGGTTTTTGGCGTTAAGATGTTGAGGGAAAAACTCGTTAATACTATAGGTATTTTCAATGGACTTATTATTCCTCATTATGAGTCTAGTAATTTGTCTTCAGATAGATTTCAAATCATAGATGAATTTCAAAAATTAAGCCCAATTTTAGGTATTGATTCTAAAACTAGTTGTTTTTATAATTCAGGAACATTAAAAGTTATAGGGGAGGGCAAAGTTAATTTATTTTATGATGATCAAAGACAAATATTATTTAATGATCAAATTATTAAATTAACCAAATAAATAAAATGAAAAATATATCTGAAATGAAATGTTCTGAGTTTTCAGAATTAATAAAAGAAGAATTGATAGGTACGGCGCCTGTTTGGAAGAAATTATTAGTAATTTCTTTTCCAGTTCCATGGTTGGCAAATATTAATGAATCTGATCAATTTTATAAACTATTTAATAAAAAATTAAAAGTTGATGATATAAATAGCAAATTACAAGATTATAGAATTCAATTTATTTCGCCAGATAAAGATTATATGGTAGAAGGTTTATCTAAGGTTTTATTATTTATTCGAACAAAAGAGGTATCTACTTTTTCAAAGTATAAAAAAATGGAATTTGATGTTCCTGAAGATATGTTAGGTGAGTTTTTAATTGGCTTAACAGATAAAAAAGAAAATGATTTCAATGATTACATGGTAAAGCCGACAAAAATTAGAGACTTGTTTGTATGTATTCATGCCAGTCGTGATATTTGTTGTGGCATAACTGGTGCTCCTATTTATAAATCTTTAAAAGAAAAATTTAATGATCATAATATTTCTTCAACGAGAGTATGGCGAATGAGTCATCTAGGAGGACATAAATATGCTCCAAATGTATTAGATATGCCTAGAGGTAGACTTTGGGCTAGGTTTAATTCATCTAATATTGATGATATATTTGACTCCAATGTAAACTTGAAGGAAGTTTTTAATTATTACAGAGGCTCTATTGGTTTAAATAGTCCATATGAGCAGGTTTTTGAAAGTTATGTATTGTCTGATTCTCGGAATATGGACTATAAAATAATAAGCGATATTGAAATGTTAAATTCTGAATTAGCAAAAATTACTATGGAAAGAATCGAAGATTTAGATAATAAGAAAACTATTTTTACAGGGTTTGTAAAACTAGACGGATATACTAAGTCAATCGATTGTGTTACCGGGGCTGAAAAAGGGAATACTCCTAAATATAAAATTGACCAGTTTGAAAAATTAGCATGATGTATTAATACTAAGATAAATATAACAATAAATTAGGAGAAGATATGCGCATTGCAATTGGAGCAGATCATGCTGGATATACTTTGAAGGAAGAATTAATTAAAATTTTAGAATCTTTGAATTGTGATATTGAAGACATTGGTGCTTATAAATTAGATCCACTCGATGATTATCCGGATTTTGCAATAAAAGTTGCAAATAAAGTAGCATCAGGTGATTGTGTTAAAGGAATCGTAATTTGTGGAAGTGGGGTTGGAGCTTCAATAGCAACAAATAAAATTCGAGGCATAAGAGCTAGCGTATGCCATGACACATATTCTGCTAGCCAAGGTGTGGAGCATGATGATATGAATATTTTATGCTTAGGAGCTAGAATAGTTGATTTTAAGCTTGCAAAAGATTTAGTTGAAAATTTTATTAATGCTATATATTCTGGGGAAGAAAGACATGAAAGAAGATTATCTAAAATTAAGGCTTTAGATAACTAATTCCAGCTCCATTCAGCACCCATAAGGCATACAACTGGGCGTTTTGTTCTTTCGGCTTCTTCAAAGGCAATAGATATTCTACTTGCATCTTCTTCTGTTTCAACAAGGTAATATTTTATTCCAAAAGCATGTAGTATAGGTTCAGTATATGTAGCTGCAGAATCTTTTATAACTCCCCACCTATTCCATCCTCGATATCCAATTAACATGACTACTGGTAAGCCAATGTCAAGACCTAATCCACGTATTGAATCTCCAGATTCCATCATCCCTGTATTTTGAATTAAAACGACAGGTTTTTTACCGCCAATCCATAATCCTGCTGCAACAGCCATGCTTTCACCCTCTCTACATACAGGAACTAAATGTATAGAAGGGTCTGCTACCATCAACTGGTACATAAAATTTGTTTCACTATCAGGTAGCCACACCACATGTGAAACTTCATTTTTATTTAGCTCTTCTAATATTTTTGTAGGGTTTAGGGATAGAACTGCATCTTCTTCTAGATTTGTCATATGTCCTCCGGGGTCAATATTATTATTAATAGGCATTCTATTATTTTATGCAAAAACTTTCAATGGGTTAATTACCATATATCAGTAAACCAAGGATAATTATTTGTTCTAAACATAGAATCAGCAATTTGGATCGACCCTGGCGTATTTTCTTCTACCAAGCCAGCGGAAAATAGATTAGAAAAAGAAGTTGTGCCAAAATAAATAGAAGCCAAGCTGCTTGCAGATATAACAATATCAGCTTTTTCACTAGACCTGTTACATTTTGCGCCTAAAGGAGACCCTTGTAAATTGAATATACCGTTATTCCAATCACAAACCTTGTCTTCAATTTGAAGGTTAATTTCACCTTCAAAAGAGTAAGCTCTTTTTGCCAAAGCTTTTTCAACATTAACTATTCGCAACCAGCCTGAATCAGTTAGAGTTCTTTTGCGTCGAGAATTTTGCAGCATCCACAATATAGGATCATCTAATGGCCTATCTGGTGCTTTTACAGTATTAACTAAGTCCATATCTAAACAAAACCTCCAAAGAGATTTATATGCATCGATATTTAATGCCATTAATTCCATTATTGTTAATTCTCCCGCAAAAGGACCTGTTTGGTTTACTTTATAAATTGCATATCCTTGTGTTTCAGAATTTACAGTATATTTTATAAAAAATCTGTTTGGATTTTGGCCAAATAATGTTGATTTTTTAAATACCCAATCCCAACCAGTATTATTGTCCCAGTTAGCTCTTTTTCTGCTAACAAAGCCTGGGCGTGATGGTCTGATTTTTTCATATACATCTGGGAAGATTTTTTTTGCATCTTCAATTTCTATAAATTGTATTTGTCCTTTTGGATTAAATCCATTTATAAATTTTGTATTATTATGTTTATCAAATTCCCATTCTTGTATAAAAGATGAGACGCCGTATCCAAATCTACCATAAATTGCTGTTTCAGATGCACCTAAGAAAGCAATAGGTTCGTCTCTTTCGTTTATTTCATTTAGCTGTCTTCTCATTAGCATAGTTAATATGCCTTTTCTTCTATGTGTAGCTTGCACTGATACTTGAGCTACTCCAGCAGTTGGTAAAAAGGTTCCTCCTGGGATAGTCATGTCAGTATAGTAAGAAGCAACATTGCCAACTATTTTCCCATTTTCAAATGCACATAAACTTCTTTCTGGGTCAAATAAGAGTCTAAAAGTGTCGATATCGCTGTCACTATATATTAAACCAGAAGCTCTAGCATTAGTTTGTTTTAAATTTTTAAATTCATCAATTGTGTTTGGTCGAATTTCTAGAGCCATTTTTTCTCCTATCTATCTCGCGCTTCATGAGGGATCTTTTTTATAAAGTTTCCTTTTTTATCTATTAAATTAGAATGGGGATAAAGTATAGTTGTTGTGCAAGCATGCCCAGGTGCTGCCAGAATTAAATCCCCTACATTTAATGATTCGCCATTTAATTTTATTACACCATGTTCTTCACTTTGCGCTATCAATTCAGCTTTATCTTGTCCAATAAGTTTAAGTCTTACATTTATAGGCTGATCAGGAGATATAGATTTAGACCCGATGTCTGTTGTAATTGTATCTCGTTTATAGTCTATATCTATAACTTGTCCTATCACTACAGAAGCAATTTTGAAATTTAGTTCTTCTTGGGTTGCGTTTCTTGAGTCCCAGTATATCCATGTGCCTGGAGATACTCGAGTATTAGGTTCATTTAAATATAAGTGAAATGACCACGAACCGCCTACCACATTGTCGGTAATAGTAATATTTTTTTTCGTTAATTCATTTTTAATATATCTCATATATTCAATGCTTTTTTTAACTAAACTCGATCTTTCTTCAATATTTGGCTTATATAGTGTTTGTCCATCAAATATATGTATTCCTAATATATTTATTGAAGAATAATTCTTTGCATCAATAAAAAATTTTACAGCCTCATCTCCCGGCTCCACACCAGTGCGATGCATTCCGGTGTCTAAATCCATATATACATCAGCTTGTAGGCTACTGTTTTTCATGAAATTTGATAGTGTTTCTAGATGCTCTTTTGTGCTTACTATCGTTCTCCATTTAATGTTAGGAAAATCCTTCATTAACTTTATAAGTCTAATAATTTTTTGAATATGAATTATAGGATAAGATATAATAATTTCTTGAACACCAGAATTACTATTGGCTAGTAATTCTGCTTCTTTTAAAGTTGCGCATTTAAATGAAGTTATACCTGAGGCAATCTGCAACTTTAAAATATCTAAAGATTTATGGGTTTTTATGTGAGGAACTATATTTTTAGGAGATTTACATATTTTTATTATTTCTTCTAAATTATACGAAAGCATATCTTCAAAAATAAGTAATGAGGGAGTATCAAAAGAATTCGGATTTTGTAATTTATATTCTTCGATTTGAAGTAAGTCATCATTTATACTTGTTGACATTGTTAAACCTCCATAATACAAAAACTTGATTGATTATACAGTATAATAGTCCATTATGCTTGTTTTTGAGGTAAAATATTTATTAAATTGACACTTTTAATATAGCTCATCTACAATCCATATATAGTTAATGAAATATTTTAGATATATTTAAGAGTTTTATTTGAAAACAGAAGAAATTAGGCATACATTCTTAAATTATTTTGAAGAACAAGGTCACCTTATAGTGGATAGTTCTTCTTTAATTCCAGTAGGAGACCCTACCCTGCTATTGACTACTGCAGGGATGGTTCAATTTAAACCATATTTTTCAGGAGAAGACACGCCTCCTAATAAGAAGCTTACATCTTCTCAAAAGTCATTTAGGGCAGTTGACATAGATGAAGTTGGAGATTCAACACACTTAACTTTTTTTGAAATGTTAGGGAATTTTAGTATAGGAGACTATTTTAAAGAAAAAGCAATCTATTTTGCTTTAGATTTTGTTACAAAAAAATTGAATTTACCAAAAGAAAAATTTTCTGCAACTATTTATAATGATGATGAAGAGTCTAAAGGCCTTTGGATCAAGGCAGGCATACCTGAAGAACGTATTTTTCGATATGGTGACGAAGATAATTGGTGGGGGCCTGCTGGATCAGAAGGGCCATGTGGTCCTTGTAGTGAGCTACATTATGATTTTGGGGAAAATAAAGGGTGCGGGCTTAATGACTGTAAGCCAAATTGTTTAAATAAAAAAAGTAATAATGATTCCTGTGATAGATTTGTTGAATTATGGAATTTGGTTTTTATGCAATTTTATCAGGATTTGAATGGTAGTAGAACTTTGTTGCCAAATCCTAGCGTTGATACAGGTATGGGCCTTGAGAGGGCAGCTGTAATATTGCAGAAAGTTGATAGTATTTATGATACTGACTTGTTTTTGGGGCCGATAGATAAGATTTGTAAATTAAGTGGCCATACTTACGGGGCTAATCCTGAACTTGATTATTCAATTAGGGTTGTAGCTGAGCATGTGAGAAGTGCTACTTTTCTGATTTCTGATGGAGTAGTTCCAGGAAATGAAGGTCGTGGATATGTATTGAGGCGAGTAATTCGTAGAGCTATTAGGCATGGTAGAAATTTGGGATTGGAAGATCCGTTCTTAACTGAGATATCAAAAATATATATTGAAGAAATGTCACCTATATATATTGAATTATTTAACCATAGAGAATTTACTTTGACAGTAATAAAGCTTGAAGAAGAAAGATTTCAGCAAGCTTTTGAAAGAGGGATTGACGTACTTTTAGGTGAATTTGGATTAATTACTAAAAGAATTGAATTTATAAATCAGTTAACAAAAATATATGAGTCTTCCTTAAAAGCTAAAGAAATTAAACCTTTAATAAGTAACTTAGTTGCAGGCTTGTTAAATCAAATTCAACCAGTTGTTAAAGAAGCAATTCAAGAAGAAGTTGTTGGTGAATTAGAATCTTTAATTTCAAAAACTAAACTTTTTAATGAGAAAAGTTATTTAAAGATTCTTAAAATAGTAAAGTCTATAACAGGGAAAGAGGCATTTGTTTTATGGGATACTTTTGGCTTTCCAGTGGAAGAAATAGATTCAATTGCACAAGAAAACAGTCTTAAAGTAAATTTAGAAGAATTCAATAATGAAATGGAATCACAGAGAAATAGGGCTAGAGAAACTGCAAAATTTGGAGGAGACAGGGCAAAAATAAGAGTATATGAATCACTTGGAGTGGGTGCTACAGGATTTATGGGATATGATTATTTGTCAGTTTCATCAGTTGTGGTGGGTTTAATTGTTCAAGACCAAATTGTTGATGAAGTTAAAAAAGGGCAAGAAGTAGAAATAGCTCTTTTACAAACTCCTTTCTATCCAGAAGGAGGAGGTCAGGTTGGAGATTCAGGTAGGATTGTTAATGATAATACGACTATTGAAGTTAAAGATACAAAAACCGTAATGCCAGGATTAATTATTCATTTTGGAAAAATAGAGGAAGGAATAATTCGTCTTGGGGATCCAGTTGAAGCTCAAGTAAATAAGATTACTCGAAAAGATTGTGCTAGAAATCATACAGCTACCCATATGCTACATGCAGCTTTAAGACAAGTTCTTGGGGATCATGTGAGGCAGGCTGGGTCTTTAGTTGCTCCAGAAAGGGTTAGATTTGACTTTACGCACGTTAAACAATTAACAAGTGAAGAATTATTTAGAGTTCAACAATTAGTTAATGATAAAATTCGTCAAAATTTTTCTGTACATAAATCTGAGGATTCATATCAATCTGCTATAAAAAAAGGTGCATTAGCTTTTTTTGGGGACAAATATGAAAATATGGTAAGAGTAATAGAAATAGCAAATGGTGCAACTTTTAGTTTGGAAGTTTGTGGGGGAACGCATGTTGAAAGGACTGGGGAAGTTGGCGGAATGTATTTATTATCTGAAACAAGTGTTGGCGCTGGTGTAAGAAGAATAGAGGCCGTAACTGGTCGTGCAGCTGAATTATTAGTATGGGAAAGGTTTGCTTTGCAAACTAGGATAGCTAATCAATTACAGACTAATGTTTTGGATTTAGAAAAGAGAATAAATACTTTACTTGAAGATTTGACATCAATAAGGCAAGAAAAAGATTCTTTACAAAAGCAATTAACATTGAAGTCAGTTGATCATTTGCTTGAATTAGTTAAAACAATTAATGGTGTTAATGTTTTAAGTGTGAAAATTTTAGTGAATAATGTGGATTCTTTAAGAGAAGTAGGAGATTACCTTAGAGATAAAATGCGTTCATGTATTGTTGTATTAGGCTGCGAAGTTAATAATAGAGCAAACTTAATTGCTATGGTTACTGAGGATTTAATAAAAAAAGGTTTTAATGCTACTGAAATTATTCGTAATATTGCTAAAGTTATTGAAGGCGGCGGCGGAGGAAAGGAAAATATAGCTCAGGCAGGAGGGAAAAGAGTTGATAAACTTGATGAGGCCCTTTCAAATGTTTATACATTAATTGAAAAAATGGAATAGTGTAATTGCGTAGATTAGCACTTGATATTGGTAATAAAAGAATTGGTGTTGCAGTTAGTGATATTACAGGATTATATGCTTTTCCATTAACCACTATATATAGAAAAAATATTTCAAATGATATTGAAAAACTTTACCAATTGATAATAGAAAAAGAGGCAAATGAATTAATAATTGGTCTTCCTTTGTTATTGTCAGGTGAAGAAGGTGCGCAAGTACGTCTAGTAAAGTCTTTTGTAAATTTATTAAATAAAAAAATTGACATACCTATATATTATATTGATGAAAGATATTCAACTGTTCAGGCAGAAGATAAGTTAATGAATGCAGGCATAAGGCCTTCTAAGAATCAGGAGAAGATTGATTCAGCAGCAGCAGCAATAATATTACAAAGTTACTTAGATAAAATTAAATAATTTATTTTATGTGATAAAATTTTTATATGTTGCAGGGATTAATTAGTTGTATAAAATAAAAAATTTAATTAAAAAATTCATAAAACCTTTATTATTTTTAATAGGATTAACTATGTTTGGATTAGGTATGATTGGAGTCGTAGTTCCTGGACTTCCAACAACTCCTTTTATGATCTTAGCAGCTGCATGCTTTGTAAGGTCTTCTGATAGATTTTATAAATTAGTAATTAATAATAAGATTTTTGGAAAGACAGTTTTAGACTATCGCTCAGGTAAAGGTATGCCTTTTAGAGTAAAAATTATTGCTTGGGTAATGATGTGGTGTTT
>CEUY01177350.1_pt1 | contig 15801 bp, 9 predicted proteins | sample 361481 | NCBI WGS metagenome assembly CEUY01 (sample SAMEA2622737, study PRJEB7988) | marine metagenome | isolation source: saline water (ENVO:00002010), including
CAGGCTCTTTTCGATTCAACAACAGTTAATCCGAACATAGCCATTAAGTAAGCTCACCACGGCAGGTATTAACGGCCAGTTTAGAACGCCACGCCACATTATTCGTGCAATGGTGGAAATGATGGACCCAGATAAAAACAGCCGTATTTGCGATCCATCAACGGGCACAGGTGGCTTCTTGTCGGTGTCTTACGAGTACTTACTTGAAAAATACACCTCACCAGAAGGTGTTGAACGCGAGCCGCTATTTGATATCGATGGCAAGCCGCTGCTCGACATCAACGGTAAACAGCTTGAAAACGTCTTGTATTCAGGCGATTTAATTGGCGAAGACGCTCGCAAGCACATCGATACCGATATGTTCCACGGCTTTGATTTTGATGCCACCATGTTACGTGTTGCGGCAATGAACCTAGTGATGCATGGTATAAAACAGCCCGATATTCACTACCAAGATACCTTAAGCCAATCTTTCTTAGAAAAGTTTCCAAATGAAGCAAAATCCGGCATGGAAATTATTCTCGCCAATCCGCCGTTCAAAGGGTCTTTAGATGAAGAAGACGTGTGCCCAGAGCTACTGCGTAAAGTAAAAACTAAAAAGACTGAGTTGCTTTTTGTGGCGTTGATTGAACGTATGTTACGAGTAGGTGGTCGCTCAGCGACTATAGTGCCTGATGGTGTTTTATTCGGCTCATCTAAAGCGCACCAACAATTGCGACAGTTGCTGGTGGATAATAACCAGCTTGAAGCGGTTTTATCCTTGCCAAGTGGTGTATTTAAACCTTATGCAGGTGTATCAACCGCGATTTTGATCTTCACAAAAGGCGGCACAACCGACCATGTATGGTTTTATGACGTACAAGCGGATGGCTTTTCGCTAGACGATAAACGCACACCGATTAAAGATAACGACCTGCCAGATTTGGTTGCCCAGTTTAAAGCCCGTGATAAAGCTGTAGCTGAAACCGAAGCAAATGATAAAACCCAAAAGGCGTTTTGGGTAAGTAAAGAAGACATTATTTCAAACAAATATGATCTTTCCATAAATCGTTACAAAGAAGTGGTTTATGAGGAAGAACAATACGATCCGCCAAAAGAGATCTTAGGCAAGTTAGTTTCATTGGAAAATGAGATATTGGCTGACCTTAAAGAGCTGGAGGCGATGCTGTGAGTTGGTCTTTAGTAGAGTTGGGTGATCTTGCGGAATTTATTAATGGCTTTGCTTTTAAACCTAAAGATTGGCAAGAAAGTGGAAAGAAAATTATTCGAATTCAAAATTTAACTAACCCTGACAAAGAGTACAATCTCACGGAGTTGGATATTCCGAATAAATATAATGTGACCAAAGGAGATATATTGGTCTCTTGGTCGGCTACTCTAGACGTTTTCGAATGGTCTAGAGAGGATGCACTATTAAACCAACATATTTTCAAAGTAGTTCCCGATTATGAAAAAGTTAATAAACGTTACTTCAAATATGCGCTAAAGAAAGCTATCGACTCAATGCTTAAGTTTTCACGCGGCTCTACTATGAAGCATGTGAATCGTGGTGACTTTCTAGGGACGAGAATCCCACTACCACCACTTGAAGAGCAAAAACGTATCGCCGCAATTTTAGATAAAGCCGACCGCGTGCGCAGCAAACGCCAACAAGCCATCGACCTCGCCGACGACTTCCTCCGTAGCGTCTTCCTAGACATGTTCGGCGATCCTGTAAGCAACCCTAAGGGCTGGAAGCCTGCAAAAATGGGTGACCTCATAGAGTTTGCTAAAGATGGTCCGCACGTCAGTCCTAAATACTCTGACTCTGGTATTCCCTTTTTATCAACAAGGCATGTGAAACCTTCTGGCGTAGTTTGGGAGGATTTAAAGTACGTATCACAAGAGGAAGCCGATGTTCACTGGAAGAAGTGTAAACCTCAGAAAGGTGATGTTTTATATACAAAAGGGGGAACAACTGGCATTGCATGTCCTGTTGATTTCGAAAAAGAATTTGCCGTATGGGTCCATGTTGCGTTAGTTCGGCCTAAGCCAAAGTTGGCTAATCATATTTGGCTAACACATATGCTAAATACAAAATTTTGCTATCAACAATCTCAGAGATACACCAGAGGCGCTACGAACAAAGACCTTGGTTTGAAAAGAATGGTTGATATTGAAATGTATGCTCCACCAATAGAAGAGCAAGAACGGTTTGTGAAAGTAAGGGAGAACGTCTTAGGTTTATTATCCAAATTTGATGAATCAAGTAGCGATAGTTTATTTAACTCCTTAAGCCAGAGCGCTTTCGCTGGCAAATTATAAGAATAACAACAAGGATGTTTTTATGAATGTAAGTGGTTTCATCGTTAATGAAGAGTTATGGCAAAGTCTGAGATACTGCCAGCAAGAAAGTATTCAAACGGCGTTAAGTTACTTAAAAAAGCCTTTAAATGAAAACGTTAACTCTTGCCTTATTAGCTTGCCAACAGGCGCAGGTAAGTCGGGTGTAATTAGTATTGTCTCTCACAAAGCAACCCAAAAGCGGGTGCTGGTTTTATGTCATCGACGTGCTGTGTGTGATCAACTTTTTAAAGAAATAAATGGAAAGTTCTTTAGTGATCGTGTTGAGGGTGAGGTTATCAAGCGCAAGGCTGTTTATAGTGACGTAAACGATACCTCTAAAAACGGTGTGTATGTTTCCACCTTCCAGAAACTACAAACTTTCAATAGTGCTCAGTTTGAGCGGTTAAAGCAAGATATTGATCTTATTATTATTGATGAGGGACACGCCGAACCCTCTCCAGTATGGAGCACTTTAGTACGTGGTATTAACGCTCATAAAGTCGTTATAACTGCTACTCCGTACAGGAATGATTTGTATCAATTCGATGTTACCGAAGATGCCAGTTATATTTATACCTTTGAAAGAGCACTTGCAGATGATGTTTTAAAAGAACCAACTTTTGAGTCAGTTACCTTAGCTGAATTAAGCGGGAAAATCACTGACTTCTTAGAAGCTAATGAAGGCACAAAGTGCATTATCAAATGTGAAAAGTTCGAAGATATAAACAGCTATTACGATTTGTTAAACGATGACTTTTCAGTATTAGCAATACATGAACAATTTACTAAAGATGAACGAGATAATGTAAAGGTTAAAGTGCCGTCGAACCTAAAAGGTTCTGATTACCAAGTTATTATTCACCAGCGTAAACTGGATGAAGGGGTCGATATTCCCGAAGCGAAGTTATTGGTTTTGGCCTATGCCGTTAGTAGTGGTCGGGAACTAGTTCAAACCATCGGTAGAGTAGTACGCTTATATGGTGATATAGAACCTAAAATTTTGGAAATTGAAAGCGATGCAAATAGCCAAATGTGGCAAAACTACAGAAAATTTGATCGTTCATTAGATAGTGCAGATTCAGTTAAAAAATTCATAGCATCATTAGACAGTAATAAGTTGATTGACCGTTACCTAGAAGCATTTCCTGATGTGAGTTATTACGGCAACCGCTTTGTAAGTAAGTTTGACCTAAATACCTTTGAACCCGAAAGTTCTCTTAATATCCCAACTGCATCAATTTGTTTTTTGAATCAGTCGCAGGGATTCAACGTTCAACTTTTATCAGATCATCTATATTGGCGATGTAATAATGCTGGTGAACTCGCGAGAACATTTTCTACAGAGTCTGGTATTCATGGTGTTATATCAATCGCGTTCAATAAGTCTCGGTTTTTAACAGATCAGTTTTTCTTTGAGCCTTCACTTGAAATAACATTATACAAACAACTTACGAACAACATTGTTGCAATTTATGATAGCCGAGGCCGCAGGTTTAATGGTGAGAAAGATTTAAAACTCGGCTCTGCGATATCTCTAGATAAACTGCTTAAGGTTATGTCGTTAGGTGAATCAGCCTCAACGAAAGAAGCGAGTAGTAAATCGATTAGTTCTGCTAGAAAACGTCCTGAAAGCATCGCGGTAAAAGGACGTAATTTAGAGCAAATGGCTGACATGCAAGCCAATGCGTCATATCGATTAGCTACAATGCGTTGTGATACCTATGACCAATTCAATAAAAAGAAAGGTAGTTATTATGTAGGTGCAGACTCTGGACGAATCTCAGATCAAAAAGAGTCATCGTTTACTTTGGATGATCTTAATGATTGGCTTACAGATATAGATAGTGTCATATCTGCAAATATTAATATACAGAACGCCCTAGTACATTCTTATGCAAAGCCAATAACGGTTGATGAAAATTTTGAAGCTCACAGCCTGATTCTTGATTTAACAGAGTTTGAGTCTCCGATAAGTATTTTTATAGCAGGAGAACAACATACACTTGATAATTCGTTTTTGTATTTAACTTATGATAGTGGCGCTTTACTTGTAGATGGGGTTGAGGAAAGCAAAGTCTTAGTCAACTTTAAGCAAGAAGAGCCTTATTTAGAAATTACACCAGAAGCGGAAATACTATATTCACTTGCAGGTGGGGAACACCAAGACATAACTGACTTTCTGAACGAGCGCTTACATAAAGCACTTTTAGCGAATGGGATTAGTTATTCAAATGGTAAGTTCTATCAATTAACGCTTCCTGTGGCTGATAGCTTTGAGTTAGGCGCTTCTAACCTTGCCAATGTTGTTATCGGGCTAGAGTCTCTTGTTGGCGCAGACTTAGATGAGAAAGGATATCAAAATGGTGCTCATCAGGTTGTTGACGGAGGCTTTAGCAGCGATTCGATTTTCTACTTAGTGGATCAATTAAAAGCTAATGGCTTAGCCAACCCAACAAAAAGCGAACTAGGCCCATTTTCTCCCTACATACCTGATGCAGACTTGCTAATTAACACGGATATGGGAACCGAGCCTGCTGACTTTATAGTATCTTCAAAAAACAAATTAGCATTCGTTCATGTTAAATGTGGTAGTTCAATAAACCCGCGTTCATCGGCTGGAGCACTTGCTGAAGTAGGATCTCAAGCTGTAAAGAATATTGAAATGCTAATCAGTGGTGATGCTGAACTGAAGCCTTCAAATTGGAATAGGCTACACACAGCTTGGCCAGCTCCAGAAGCAGCACACAATATCGCTGAAAGAATTAGAATTTTCCAAGGTGCTACTTTTGTGGCTCAAAAAGAGCAGGAAAGATTAGAAAAGCTAAATGAGCTGTGGGATACCGTTGCAATGAGAAGACGCTCAACAGCAGTAAAAAAGGAAATTTGGATAGTTGCCGCCAATAGCTTTTCTGCCAAACATTTTGAGCAGCAATTAAAGTTAGGTTCAGAGGCAAATGGTGAAACCTTACAAGCTTTTCAATTATTAAATGGTTGGCTAGCTACGGCGCATGATAATGACATTGAGTTGAAAGTTTTTGTTTCACCATAGGTTTAGGCAAGAACTAAGGAATAGATGATGAGAGGTGGTCAAATTGCCTAGAGATTTTACAAAATATAATTTTAACGGACAGATTCTAGGTAAGGGGCGTTTGGTTTTAGCCGTGATAAAAGAATTTGTGAAGCAAAATCAGCCTACTCTGACAGAGCTGTTCAAAGCATTTCCTGTTGAAGTACAGGGCCGAAAAGGTCTTTTTTGTACTGAGCAAGAGTTTAATGAAAAACTTAAAACTTCTGACGATGTAAAAAAGCGCTTTTTTACCAAAGATGATGAAATATTAGATATTGAAGGGACTAAAGTACTGGTCTCTACCCAGTGGGGCGAAGGGAATATTGCAGATTTTATAGGACAAGCTGAATCACAAGGTTTCTATATTACTGAACTTGACGGGAATGAACTATCTGGCGTAACTAGAATTTGGAAAGTCTCTCATAGTCCAAACTCTATAAATACAGAGCAGAGAATGTGGCTAGAAGAAAACTCACTGCTAGCTGTGCATAAGAACACTGGAAATGGCTCCGTACCATGCTTTGAACAAATGTCCAAAGGTGACATTGTTTCACTTGGATATGGCAATCAAGTAGTAAAAATCGTCAAAGTAATTTCCGATATAGAGACCCAAGCAGACTCTCCTCTTGGAAATGATTGGTTGTTAAGGTCATACGAAACGATTAAAGGATTGCCTGCACCTATAAAGTATAAGGGCAAGCATAAGCGTTGGTCACCGAGGTTTAATGGGACAAGCTGGGAAGTTCCCAAAAACGAATATTGGATGTTCGAAGAAGAAATTCTTCAACCTTATTACGAGCTTACTCTTAAAGATTTGGGCTTTGATTCAAGCCAAATAAGTAAACCTATTAACCTCAGCTCATCGGTGGAAATAATGAATACAGTTTCTCTTAACCAGATTTTATATGGTCCACCGGGAACCGGGAAAACTTATCACTCAATTCAAGCGGCGGTTAAAGCGGCTGAACCTGAAATGTTTAGTGCACTTGGTATCGATGAACGCATAGGTACAACACCAGAACAACGAGTCGAATTAACTCGCCTTTACAAGGAACTTTATAATTCAGGTCGCATAAGGTTTGTTACTTTCCATCAAAGTTATGGTTACGAGGAGTTTGTAGAGGGACTTAAAGCATCTTCTGACGATGGCAATATATCTTACGATGTCGAAGATGGCGTATTTAAGGCGATTTCTATTCAAGCTGAAAAATTTTCAAAACCCAAAGAAGCCGAGTCAAATTTCAGCTTTGAAAAAGCGTGGCAAGTATTTACGGAGCAGTTGTCAGAAGAAGAGTTTGTTGAAGTTCAAATGTCTAAAACATCCTTTAAGGTTTTAGATTTTAACGATAGTCGGATCTTTTTTGAGAAAAAAAGCGGAAGCCAAGATCACACTTTAAGCATTTCTACGTTGAGGGCTATCTTTGAGGAAAGGCGTGAGTATAACTCAGGGTTAGGTGTCTACTATCGTCCATTAGTTAAGTACTTAAAAGAACTTAGCGAACCAGAGCAGATGTCCGCTGTAGAACGCCAAAACTTTGTGTTGATTATCGATGAAATTAATCGCGGTAATATTTCCAAAATTTTTGGTGAGCTAATTACATTGATTGAACCATCAAAGCGTTTGGGTCAATCGGAAGCTATCGAAGTGACCTTACCGTATTCCGGCGATAAATTTTCAGTGCCAGATAACCTCTACATCATTGGCACGATGAATACCGCTGATAGATCTTTGGCACTGATGGATACAGCCCTTCGCCGCCGTTTTGACTTTGTTGAGATGATGCCAGATTACAATGTTCTACATGACGAAGAAGGTTTGCCATTCAAAGTTGAAAGTGAGGGTTTTAAAATAGATTTAGTAATGCTATTGCAAACACTGAACAAACGAATATCTGCACTTTATGACAGGGAACATCAGCTAGGGCATGCGTTTTTAATGCCTGTTGTGAAAGCCGTTACTGCTGGTGACGATGAGAAAGCGCTTCATGAATTGAAGAGCTGTTTTCAGAACAAGATAATTCCATTACTCGCTGAATACTTTTTTGAAGATTGGCAAAAGATTCGTTTAGTCCTAGGTGACAACCAAAAGCCAAAAGCTTATCAACTTATTAATCAGTTAGATGTCGATTACGAGGTGCTCTTTGGTGATACTGAGGATGTTGGTGACATCACCGATGGCGTTCAAGATTATAAGTTGATTAAAGCTGACTCTGAGCTTTGGACTGCTCCTTTGACCTATATAGGCATATATAACGCTGGAAGTTTACCAAAGGATGAAGGCTAACTCGCTCAGCATGATTAAGGTATTAAAACGCCAAAAAACGACAAACGTTACCGTATTTGAGTATGGACTCTTAAGTGCTAGTTCTAAAGCGGCGGAAAAAGATAATGTTGAAGCAATATCAGAAGGTGCTTTTGAATATCTTAAAAAGTGTTGTTTATGTGATGAGTCGGAATCACGTTTTTTAAAGCTGAAAATTGCGCATGGCATGGAAGTGCTGCAAGTACAGAATTACGCTGGTGTAGTTCTTTGCCCTGAAGGAACACAAATAGAAATACTCCCAAAAATCGCTAAAGCCAACAATCAAGAACGTGCAGCAACAGAAGCACAAAAGTCCTTGTTAATGATGCTCAAATCATTAAAGCAGTTTCGCTACATTGAGACTGAGGTTGCGAGCATTAAGAAGCAAAAAATGCCATTGATGGAAATTTTTATCGTGCAGTTTTTAAATGCGGTAAATAGTCTCGTTAAGAAAGGCATTAGAAGTGACTATGTTCGAGAGCAAAGTAATAGTGCTTTTTTAAAAGGTAAATTGCTTCATAGCCAACAACTAAAACACAATTTTATTAATCGCCACAAGTTTTACGTTGAATACGATGCTTATTTGATGGATAGAGCAGAAAACCGACTGATTCATTCTGCACTTAAATCTGTCGCCTCCTATACCAATGTGAATAAGAGTAAGAAGCTATCTCAGGATCTGCTGTTTGCTTTTGATGAGGTGCCTCTAAGTGCAAACTACAAGAACGACTTTTCTAGTGTAAAACTGCAACGAGGCATTCAGCACTATGATGTGCCGTTAAGTTGGGCAAGGCTTATATTGGAGGGCTACTCACCTCAGTCAATGTTAGGTGATAACAATGCTTACTCGTTGTTGTTTCCAATGGAAGCTGTATTTGAAAACTTTGTCGCTAAATACCTGAAGCAACGAGTGACAAATCCTCAAAAGCTATCTTCTCAAGTGCAAAGTAAATCACTGGTAACTTATGGTGATAAGAGCTATTTCCGCCTTAAGCCTGATTTATATCTTAAAGGTTTCATAGGAATGGATACGGTATTAGATACCAAGTGGAAGTTAATTAATCAAAATAAAAAAGCAGGCAAAGATAAGTTTGGTTTATCCCAAGATGACTTCTATCAAATGCTGGGTTACGGCTACAAGTACCTTAACGGTGAAGGTGACCTTGTTTTGATTTACCCTAAAACAGATAATTTTGAGCACGCTTTAACGAATGATTTTTATTACGACGAAGAACGAAAATTGAAGTTAAGAGTCGTGCCATTTGATGTGAGCCACAAGAGTAAGGAAAGAGTTAAATTAGAGCTGTTAGGGATTGCAAATGGATAGAAAAATATCTTTGTTGTTTGGTGCATCAAACTCCCTAGCAAAGTGGCTAAAAGCTGACCTGCCGAGATTGCCTACACTTGTAGGTAAACAAGCTGGTGTTAATACATTGAAGTCAGATAGCACAACAATGTGCTGGCAAGCTCATATCATAGACAACCAATATAAGTCCTATGAAAAGACCATCATTGTTTGTGAAGCCAATAGTCGCTTCATTTTCTTTATACCTGCTACCGCACGCTTAACTCTTGATGACTTAACAAAGTTACTCACTATGGAGTGGCAGGCAATGCTGGCGGAAACATTGGAAAGCTATCAACTTATCCCTAGAAGTGACGTAGCCATGTTATTGAGTGAGCTATCAGACTTAACATTTAGTGTTGAGTGGGTCAAAAATACCGATTTAAGTATTAATGGGCATATTAGCGATGCAGGGCTTTGGGTTGAACAAATACTCATAGAGCAAGGCGCATCTGAATTATCAGCCCAGCAAGCAACTGAACTAGCAATTTACCTAAACACTTCGGTAAAACGGATAACAAATAAAGAAACTAAGCGTAAAGAGAAAGTGATCCCAGTGGAAAAGTTATTGGCTTATTGCCGCACATTGGTTTTAGGTGATGGTGCTGAAACAAATGTGGTTGGTTTTGAAGATTATAGAAATAATTAAAATTACATATATGTATTAAATGTTATATCTTGATAGTGGTTGGTTTTATTAACCTATTGAAATTAAAGGGTTGTAGCCTGTTCTTTAAATTGGCATTGGATGTGCAATTTATAGAGTAGAAAACAAAAAGAGTATAAATTTTGGATAATAAAGAATTAATTGGTTCAGTTAAAAGCATCTTAGCACGCCTTCATTCTTTTGGTGTTAGCAAAGAAGATGTACGCAATTTATTAGTGCTTCTATTTCTTTTGAGATGGTTGCGTGATGAGATGATTAGTTTTGCTGAATACAATGGTGAAAGTGAAAGTTTGAAGCTTGCCGATAGATTGAACAGGTTATTTTCTTCAGATATCAGTTTCCGTGAAATCGATCAACATATCGATGAAAGCCTAAGTTTACTTAGACACTCTGTAAAAGTTGAAGGGTTAAGTGAACTCGATTTCTCGTCAAAGTACCATTTATTTAAAGACAAAAGAGTCGTCATGGAGGCCCTTTATTGGTTTAACCAATGGGGAGGGCTTCGTTTAGATCGTAGAAAAGATATTTCACAATTGTTTGAGGTAATATTACAGGAAACAAGAACTCCTCAAACAACACAATTCTCGTCTAGTAAGTTACTTTCACAACTAATAGTGGCTATCGCTGACCCTAAAAGCGGAGAAACCATCTTAGATCCTTGCGTTGGGGAAGGTAACTTCCTAATAGCTGCTCACAACGCAATTGAAGCCGCAGACACGGATTTCTTGTCGCATACTTCTTTCACTGGATATGACTTATCAGAAGACGCCATTCTCATTGCGATGGTGAGATTCTTTTTATCTGGAACGTTTAACTTTCATTTAAGCAGAAGAAGTGGTTTATATGATTCCTATGGACGAGGCCAGCAACCTAAATATGACGTTGTTTTAGCTCAGCCTCCAGTTGGGGTTAAAAGAGAAGATTACCGTTATTTATGTCGTGAAAAACAGTTCCCTGTTCTTACAAATGATATTGTAGGAATGTTTATACAGCAGGCTGTATTTTCATTGAAGCCGGGGGGCAGAGCAATAATAGCCATACCTGAAGGGTTGTTATTCGGTAAAAATAAATCTCAAGTAGAATTAAGACAATATTTGGTTGAACACGGCTACATAGAGGCTGTAGTAAGAATTCCACCAAAGACATTAATTGAAGACTCTGGAATCCGCGGAGCTTTACTTCTACTGAGTTCTAGTAAAAAGAGAACTCGAAAAGTTCGGTTTGCAGATCTGTCGTCGTATTTTCACCGAAATAGTTACAAATCCTCTATGGGTCTTCCCAAGATTATTCTAGAGCAAATATTGGAACGTTTGTTTTGTGAAGAATTGCCTGAAGCTATTCCTCTACCTCCGGGAGTTAAAGAAGGAACGGTTGGAGCAGGGGTTTCGACTCGTGCGTTTTGGGATGTATCTGTCGAAGAAATCGCAACCAATAATTGGGACTTAAATCCTGTTCGTAAGGAAGATGACGCATTAACTGTTTTGTTGACTGACTTTAGAAAGTTGGTGGGTGATGAAGTTAAAGTTGAAAACTTATCCAAAGTTGCACAAATAAATACAGGCAAGTCAGTTAGAAGTTCGGAACAAACTGATATAGAAAATCCATATGGTTATATCCGTATTCGAGATATTGAAAATTTTAAAATACAGAAGATCACTACTTGGCTACAGGAGGATTTAGCTCGCGCGTACTCAGGCAATCGATTAAATAAAGGCAATATTCTAATATCGAAAACGGGCACTATAGGGAAGCTTGCGCTAGTTGATGATAATGGCGATGGAGCTTTTGCAGGTAATAATTTTTACGTTTTACGAGTAAACTCAGCGAAAGTTTCACCTGAATACTTACTTTACTATTTATCGACCTCATTTTGTCAGGATTGGCTAGATAGCAGAAAAAGAGGTGCGGTTCAGCAACACATAAATACCGACGTAATAAAAACGTTACCCATCTTACTACCGTCAATAGAAATGCAAAAGCGTGCTGTCGCACAGTATGAACAGCATGGAACAGATGTAATTGCGTTTTTAAAAGAAAACAGCCAACAGTCTGACGAAAAGGCTGTGGAGCATCTAGTCGATGTGATGGAAACGGAGGTTGCTAAGAAAATAGTTGGAAATGATACAAGTATTGAAAAGTCTGCCAACTTGTTGAGTGAGATCTCTTTAAAAGCGTTGAGCATTGACGGAGTAGTTGATGAACTAAATTCACAGCAAAAAGATTGGTATTTAAGAGTCTTAAACATATTACGTGTATTAAAGGACATCAACAAAATTCCTCCGGGGCCTGTTCTATTAAATATATTACAAGATGCAAGTGAACAAGTAGCTCAACTATGTGAGGTAACGGCTGGGAATTACAATTTAGAGGAAAGGTTGCTCCGCAGTTTTGCTTATATTCGAGGACGGATAGATAGATGCATCGACATTATATTCGCTAATGTCAGCATTGTAGTGTCGTCTTCAGTTGGGGAGTTAGAGAAGAATTCCGATGTGGAGTTTTCTATTTCACTAGATAACCAAGGTTTTCTTCCTTTAAAGAATGTAGTGGTAGAAACATCTCCTAATTTTGGCAGTGGTGATAATTATTATTTGGCAGACCACACTTCGATGGAAGTTTCACTGTCATGTAAGACTACAGATGCTGACAGGGTTAGCTTTACTGTATTGTGGCGAGCAGAAACTCTTGCTGGGAAACAGGTAAGTGGCAGCTCTGAGCTTGCAATAAAATTGACGCAATTTAGTGAAGAGTTTAAGTCATTTGAAACTGCTAGTAACCCATATGTAACTGGTAGCCCTCTAGAGCCTGAGAATGGCGCATTAGTCTTTTACGGTAGAGAAACATTTATTCAGCAGGTGGTTCGTCAAATTGAAAGTAATGGAAACGTCATTTTATTAGAGGGCAACCGTAGAGCTGGTAAAACGTCAATTTTAAAACATTTAGAAGGAAGTAAAACTATACCAAATTGGTTGGTTGTATATTCAAGCCTACAGGGAGCAGAAGGTGCAACAGACAAAGTAGGTGTTCCTACAGTAGAAGTTTTTCGTGAAATGGCGCGATCAATCGCTTCTGCTATTACAAAAACGGGCGTTGATGTTCCATTACCGGATGGAAAAATAATATTAGCAGGAAAGCCAGCACTCGGAATTGCAAGGTCATGCAAAGCTGGTATAGGTGAAGATGCCCCCTTTATTGATTTCAGAGACTATTTAGAAGTTCTACTATCTGTATTAGAAGAGAAACAACTCGGTATAGTTTTAATGCTAGATGAATTCGATAAGCTTCAAGAAGGTATAGATAATGGTGTTACTTCTCCTCAACTTCCTGAAAATATTCGGTATCTAATTCAAAATTACTCAAGGTTTTCGGCTATTTTAACTGGTTCACGAAGATTGAAGAGACTTCGCGAAGAGTATTGGTCAGCATTATATGGTTTAGGCACGAATCTAACGGTAAGTGCTCTGGATCAGACTAGCGCTGAAAAAGTTGTTATTGAGCCAGTCAAAGAATACATAGCATATTCTGGTGAAGCGGTAGAATTGATTCTGAGTTTAACCGCGAGACAACCTTATCTTATTCAAAAAATGTGTAATCGTATTTTTGATTATGCTGTTAGAAATTCTGCACATTCAATCAAAACCAATGATGTAAACTTTATTGCAGATGAGCTAATTATAGCTGACGAACACTTTGCAAGCTTATGGGATTACGCACGCCTTGGGCCTGTTAACGGCGGATATAGAAGGCAAGTTTTGTTATGCACATTATCTAGTAATTTTAATAACAAACCTTTGTGCACGTTTGGGATGCTGCAAGAATATTTAGTGCAAAACGGCGTTGATGTGAAAGACGATGAGTTAGAAGCTGATATTGCTTACTTAAGAGAATTAGAATTAGTTAATTTTTTTGGTGAAGATGGAACTGGCTATTACGCGATTGAAGTGCCGCTGATGGCTAAGTGGATTAGTTATCATCAAGATAGCGAAGTAGTATTAAAAAATGCGCTTAATGAAGAGGGATCTAACAATGATAAGTAGAAAGTTTCCAGTCACAGGTAATGAATCTAGGCTGATTGGTCGTTTAAATATTATTGATGAAATATTAACCGCAATTAATAAACCTGTGCCAGATCACATTCAAGTTGTTGGTCCAAGATACTCAGGTAAAACAGTGGTTTTGGAAAAACTAAAGGAAATTGTTTCATCAGATGCTAGCACTGAGTATTCGTGTGTACTCCTATGGGATCTTGGTCATAGTACACCGAAAAACGACTTAGAGTTCTTGAGTCAATTTGCTGCCAATCTATCTGATGCAATTAAGGGTAAGTTTTCCGAATATGCAGAGCATTTAAAAGCATCGGAAGATACTTTTCAGCAAGACATAGCTGAGGTTTTAGAGTTATTAAATGATGAAGCAAAAATTCTAGTGATTTTTGATGGTTTTGATAAAGCTCTATCTAGTGACAAATTAACAAGGAATTTGTGGGACCAATTACGAGAGTTAGCGCAGAATAAATCATTAACACTGATAACGGCTAGTAGAAAGTCTCTTAGGGAGTTGATTCGAAATCCTGATGCACAAACGAGTGACTTTTGGAATATATTCCTATCGACACCAATTCGTATAGATTGCTTTGATGAAAATGAGATTGCTGACATATTAACCAATTACTGTCAGGTTGAGTTTGATAAGGGGGCGTTAACTGAATTGTATAATGCAACAAATGGAACTCCAGTTGTATTGCTAGAAGTATTGAATTACCTGCTACATGAACATGATGGAAATAGGATTACTCACGCATTAGTACAAGAAGCAGTGTCATGTTCATTTGAATCAAATCAAAATTTTATAGATGACCTTTGGCATGATTGCTTGCCAGCCACACAAGATACTATTAGGTTATTAGTCGAAGGGACAGAGATTCATGGAGTTAGTCAAACCGATAAAATTAGTATTGTGGAAAAAGGGTTTGCAAGAGTTAGTGGCAATAAATTAATTAAACCGAGTCGTTTGTTACAGATTTTTCTGGGTGGCTTAGCGAATGAAAAAGGCGCGATAGACAGGCTTTTCCAAAATGAAGACGCATTTGCTCAGAATTTTAATAATGTTATATCTAAGAGACTCGCACATATACCCAACATAGACACTGACTTGATGAGGTATTTACAAACAAACTTAGAACATTTACCGAATCACCCTAGTATATGTTTGGAAGGAATGAGGGGACTTATCAATAAGTGTTTTGATATTATCTGGAATGCCGAGTTTGGAGGAAAAACAGTTCCAGATGGACACTTCGATATATGGAGACATCATGGAGAAAGCGAACGACTGCAAGATTTTAAAACCAGTTTCCCGCAAGGTGGTAAACGACTTTCTTTGTTAAAAGTTCTTACAACACCAGAACGCTCAAACCCTCTTGCAAAAGTTGTTTCCCAATCAACTTATGTTGCAATTAACGCCCTGTATCCATTTGGTGACTTTGGGCAACATCAAGAAGGTGAAAAAATGAACCTTCACATGGTTTATTCATCTATGTTACTTGCTGTTGAACTAGTTGCGTCTTTGCAAAATGATTTAGCCAATTGCAAAGACGGAGTTTAGTTTTCGGATGATCAGATCGGTATGTCGCTGTTGTTTCAACAGCGCTTGCTGCACAGCGTCAACATCAATATCTTCATAATTGCGTTTGTCATGAGCTAAATAAGTATCAACGTTGAGAGAATACCCATTTTTGATAACTATATCTGGTGTCACTAATTCAAGTTTTATTGATTGACTGTTCTGGTTTAAATAGGCTTCGGCGATATCATCAATGGATGTCAGAGTGTTAATACCTGCATCTGCGGTATAGCAATTTCTAGCGTCAATGAAGGTAATTTTGTCTTTGTTAGACCTTTTCATATTAAGAACAATAGCGAATAAAGGAACTATTCGCGCATGAAGGGCTAAAAATGATAACAGAAGGAAGTAGTTTAAGAGCTACTGCTCATGTTTTAGGAACAACAGTAAGTACCTTAAAGATAAAAGCTCAGCAGAATAACTTAGCTATAAAACGTCAACTGTCTTGACCGGTCCGGCGTCAATTATCTTGA
>CEUY01126265.1_pt1 | contig 15776 bp, 16 predicted proteins | sample 361481 | NCBI WGS metagenome assembly CEUY01 (sample SAMEA2622737, study PRJEB7988) | marine metagenome | isolation source: saline water (ENVO:00002010), including
TAATATTCTTAAATTCAATAGGCGAGTTACCAATAAATGTCATTTCGTATTTAGAGAAGTCTAAGTTCTCATCTAAAAACTTATAATACTTAAAACCTTTTCTTTCATTTGGAGCCCAACATGTTGCAACAAACTTAATTTTTTCACCTTTTTCAGGGAATATTATATCTTGATATTTAAATATTTCAGAGCTAGGAGCATTTAAGCATACAATACTAGGAATTGTTTTATCAACCCCAAAATCTTGTTGAATTTCTTTAATCCATTCTGTTTGATAAACAACCCCACTACTAAAGTTATTTAAATAATTTGTACAAAGGTTATCAATATATCTATCATTATCATTAAGTCTATTAACATAAAAAAGACCGTCTAATCTATAAAAAATAGGCTTATTGTATTTAATTTTTTGTTTTAGCGTATCTAAAAAGAACTCCATACGCCTAAATGGGAATGCATTTAATAAGTATGCATCAGCATTTTCAAATGTTTCGCTATAGCGATCTTTTTTTCTTAACTCTTCTCGTAGTGCTTTTAAAAACTGATTACCACCGCCCCATGGGCCATCTTTAAAATCATGTAAAATATGTAATTTCATCTACTTAATATCTTTCAATTTTTTTATAATCTCATCATAAACTTCATCAACTGAAATATCTTGCATACATTTACGCTCTATTGGACAGGGCTTTAATAACAGCCCACAGTTACTACAATCTTGCCTTTTATAGATATTTATATCATCAGAGTATGTTGCAAGCTCTAAAGGTTCAAAACCGCTAATTAACACTATTGATTTTCCCTCAACAGCTTTATTTAAGTGAATTAAACCGCCCATATAACCAATAAAAAATTCAGACTTTGCTAAAACACCCGCTGTTTCTCTAAAGCTTAAACCCTGATTTGTAAAATCAATTACTCCCTTTAAAGTCTTTGACTTTGGTGCACCTACCTGCAAAATCTTAATATCAAGATCATTCTCTTTAATATAATGATTTGTTTTATCTACTAGCTCTTGCCATCTATCCCAAAACCAAGCCTTATTAACTGTAAAACTAGGCTTAAAATTAGGCTCTATACAAATAAACTTACTATGTTGCTCTATTAAATTATTAACAGCAGTGTTTGCATTTAATACCTCTTGTTTAGAAAGTAAAATCTTAGGATTGTAGCTTGTTACATTAATATCTAAATCTTTACAAATATAGTCAACCATATGTTTACCATTTTTATAAGATATTTTATCTTTATTTATATCATCTGTAAAAGGAAGACTACTATTTTGAGTTTTAATCTTAAAGAACAATTTACTATCAAAAAAGAATTTGAAACGCTTATATAAAAAGTTTGGAACTTTAAAAGTCAAATCTTTATTATTCTCATAAATAGAAAAATCAGGATGTCTTTTACCCTTTAAAAAATTCTTAAATGGCACATCGTATATATATATAATTTTTTTATTTGGATGCTGCTTTTTTATGTTTTTAAAAACAGCTGTCCAAACTAATGCTCCGCCTAATCCCATTAAATATAAACCTTATTTTTTCTTAAATAAAACTCTAGCCTGACCAGACTCATTTCCCTCAATACCTTCTTTATCAAGGTACTTTCTCATTCTATCTTCTGTTTCTAAGATTTCAAACCCTTGGCCTTCAACATAGTCATAAAAAGCTTTAGGCTTTACAAAAAGAGAACATGCCCTTGTATTAAACTCTTTTGCACTAACTTCTTTAATTTCTTGCTCATCTTTTGCCTTACCAAAGAAAATATGTGCAACACCGTCTTTTTTTAGTACTCTTTTAATAAAGTCTAAATAGAACTTAACTTCTTCAAATGTATCAAAGTGTTGAAATACTACAAAACTGTAAACCATATCAATACTATTATCTTCAATATTGTTTATATCATCTCTATGTACTAGGTTATAGTTTGAGCAATTTTCAGATTGTAAAAATTTCTCCGTCATAGTAAAGTTTGAGTGAATGTCAACACCGTTAGCAATTTTGAACTCTTTAGCAGCTTGCATTACTAAACGTCCACCACCAAAACCAATTTCTAATGATTGATTTTTATTTAAATTATTATATCCTTCAAAGTTAGATAGCCTTTTAGTCCAATCAGCAGTAGCTCTTGTTTTTGTAGAATCAATTGAATCTGTAGCATCAAACCAATTTAGAAAATCAACCATATCTGTTCTTTTAGATGGTTCATTCTCCCATGACTTTTTAATATCAATTTTTTTCTTAGTTAATTTTTTAATAAACTTAACTATAATATTTTTAAGAGCTCTTAATTTATTAATAATTTTTTTAATCATTACCTTACCTTTCTATTTTTTCTTACATACAACAGAAAAACCTGTAGTATGCCCATTAAGAATTAAACTATTTTTAACAAAGCTACTATTATCTTTTTTTAATAAATAATTTGTTAATTTATACTGTAAAATTAAGATAATTTTATTAATTCTATAATTATAGCGTTTATATTTCATAAACTCTTTTAAAAACTGCCTGAAACTATTTAACATTACAGAAAAGAATAATCCCTGCTTTTCTATTTTTTCTAACTCAAATCCAACTTTTGAAAGTCTATTTTCATACCATGTTGCTGTATATCTAGCATAATCATATGGATCTGCATGTACATTATACATAAAAGGAGTACATATTAATAGTTTACCACCTGGTTTTAATATTCTATATGCCTCTTCTAATACTTTCTCTGGATTTTCTAAATGCTCAACAACTTCAGATAATATAGCAACATCGTATTTATTATCTTCAACAGGTACAGCTTCAATATTACATAAATAATCAGGATTATCTTTTGCTGTAATATTTGCATACTCTACATTTAAGTTATACTTTTCAATATTAAAAGAACCCCTCTTACCTTCTTTCTTACCACCTAAGTCTATAATAAACGATCCTGGTTTTATTTTATTTATAGCATCTTCATAAAATTTATCAACATAGTAACGTCTAACAGAGTATGATACATCTTTTAAAGTATTTAAGTTATTATTTTTAATAACTACCTTTGGATTTTCTTCTGTTCTTTTAACCAAACCATTAATTCTAATATAATTAGTATTATTAAAAACATTATCTGCTTTTAGTACAACATCTAATATTTTATTTTTTTTAGTATTTTCAACAAGAGGTATGTCTAAATTAATATTTACTTTATTTTCAATATTATTAATATTTAAGTATTTCATGATATCTTCATCTGAGATATCACACCCAAAAACATCTGATATAACTTTACCCTGCATTGCATACATAAAGTCTTTATCACTTTTAGCATTTAATGACCAATACTCATACATCTCTGCAGATAATGCACCATGCTTACGCATATGCAACGATGCCTTTTTTATAATATCCAAATTTGATTGGTAAAAATCATGAAGACCAACTTTAATAGTTGTTTGAATACTTGAAAAGCCAGCATCTACCATATTTCTTTTAATAAATGTTTCTGGTCTATTATTACCATATGACATTTCAATAAATTCCAAACATTTTTCTAATTTACTTGTTTGGTATAAATGACAACCAGCATATCTATAAAAACCAGAGAATTTATCAAAAACTAATCCTTGAAAAGAAAGGGCGTCTTTATCTTCATTCTTTAAAAAACCATCTGCAAAATCTAATAGATCTTCTATTCCATTTTTATTAACTAAGCAGTCAGCATCAACAACAAGGGTATATTTTTTATTTTCTTTAATACCTATATTAAATGTTTTTTCAATAGCTTTAGAAAAAGGTGATTCATTTTTTACAAGAAATACACTATCTTCTCCAAAAATATCAGAAAGTATTTCATTGCATTTGCTCTCTGTATATTCTCCTATACTTCTAATAACAACAGTTACATTATTCTTCATTAAAATCTCCATAAATATTTTTATACTCTTTTACTCTATGGTAATGCTTAGATGGGTATATATGCTTATATGTTGTACCAAATAACATATTAAACTCTTTTGCCCAAAGCATAGATAATTTATCAACCCCGTATTTATCTAAAAATACATTTCTTGGACTTCTTTTTACTTCTGATTTAATAAAAGCAGTTATTTTATCCTCTACGCCATCTTCTTCAAAGTCCACAGACATAACAATGTCACTACCCAAGTCAACTAACATATCATGACCAAATAATAAGTCTTTCGAAATAACAATTCTTTTATTAGCTAACAAACATTCTATCATATGCTTAGGTAAAGCATCTATTGTATTAGGGAATATACCTACCGCAGCCTTAGACATATAGTTATTAAAGCTATCTTCACTCATATTATCAGAAGATAAAGTCACTAAACCTGATTTAATATATTTATCTCTATTCTCAAAGATCATGTCATCAGCTGTTTTTCTTTGAGTATGAATAATTCCTTTTACAGACCTCTCTGAAAGCTGAGGAATTAATTTAGCTGATCTATCCCAGCGTTTAAATTTATCATCATCAACCCATGTTAATATAGAGTAGTCATATTCAAATTTACTATTAGTATTTTCCCAGAATAAACCATTATAAGGGCAAGATCTTAAAACCATAGTATAGCTTACATTCAAATGCTTTCTTTTTTCTATATTACAATTCATTGTTGGAGCAAATACAGCTTTAAAGAATGGCTTAAACAACATCCAATCTTTTTTAAAAGCAGGCCCTGATGACGCTAACATAATTAAATCAGCATATGGAAAAACTTTCAATAAGAACTTATAATCAATAGAACCCTTACTGTAGTACCCTATCATTCCTGTATAGTCATCATTACCATCTAATAATGGTATTAGATTAGGGTGAGAGATCTTATTACCATTAATAATAATAGTTACATCATCACCATTTCTAGCTGGCAGCTCTATTTCTACATTTTTACTTTTAAAAAAAGATAGAATTTTAAGAAAGAACCAAACACACCTAAAAACTAATATTTTAATACAAGTCTTCATTTACAATATCTACTTCTTTTTTAATAAATAACCTGATAAACATTTATCTTCAATAAGAATAAATTTATCTAATACATAATTTTTAATTTCTTCTCGTTCATGGTATGGCTCCTCTAAATGATCACCTCTTAAACCACAGTCTGTAAATGGATACGCTGAAAGCCATAAATAACCGCCCTCATTTAAACCAGATAGCATACTCTCTAAAGTCTTTTTAGGATATCTAACATGCTCTAAAACATCTCCAGCAACAACCAAATCTAATTCTAGTTTTGAAAAATCTGGATACATATTCTCAATTGAAACTTCAATTTTATCATGCTTAACATTTCTTCGTTCCAGCCTCCAATCTGCAAAATCAATATTACCATCCTTAAGATCACAAACAGTTAAATTCTTTGTTAATGGTGCAATTGAAACTGAAAAATCACCAACACCACAGCCAAAGTCTAGCATATTTAATTTTTTACCAGAATGATATTTTTTGAAAAAGTTTGAAATAGCAAAAGCACTTCTATATCTATCATATCTAAGCATGTGAGAAACAACGCCCTTAACATATCTACCTGTGTAGTAATCTAATAATTTATCATCATCACTAAGATCTGGCATAAATTCAGATTCTACTTTTTTATATGCTAAAACATCAGAAAAAACTTCTTTAAGTTTTTCATCATCAAAGTTAAAGTGAGCCATAACTTCTAATTCTCTATCTTTTTTATTTGAATGAGACTTGTCAAACTGAGCAGCTTTAACAAACTTTCTATATTTAAACTCTGTTGGAGATATATAGTTGATTACTTTTTTAGTTTTAAAAACTAAACCTTTAATCTTATTAATACCAAATCTAATTATTTTCTTTAACATTACTTAACCTTTCTCTTATTTTTTTATAACTTCTGCAGATGAAATGCCTTGATATACTCCAGCCTGAACTTTAAAATTAATATCACCTTCTCTAAGTTCATTTACAGCATACGGGATATTTTTCACCCAAACTTCAAATTTGCCATGTCTTTTTACATTTAAATCAATAAAATATGAACCTGGGCTTAACTGATTAATAGTCTTATATCTAACGGTAAATTCATCACCAACCTTAACATCATCAAATTTAATAGATCTATCGACATAAACCACAACATAGTCATTATACATATTTCTTACAGGCAATCCTAAAACTGATCCTGTAATATCGCTATTAGCTCTTACTTTAACATCAATATAAAATTCTTGATTAACTTTGATAGATGAAATCTCTTGCTCATCTAAATCAATATATTTAACATCTAAAATTTCAAAATCTTTTTCAGATAAATACTCTGGTTCAAGATCATTCGTTGTAAGACCATTATTTTGAATCATATATTCGTTAACAGCATTATTAACATTACCTGCATATTTAACAGATCCCTTATCAATAACAATACCTTTATCACATAAGTTTTGTACTGCTGACATATTGTGTGATACGAAGATGATTGTACGGCCTTCACCTTTTGAGATCTCATCCATCTTACCTAGGCATTTTTTTTGGAACTCCGCATCACCTACCGCTAGCACTTCATCTACAATTAGAATTTCAGATTCTAAGTGAGCTGCTACAGCAAAACCAAGACGAACACGCATACCAGATGAATAACGCTTTACAGGAGTATCTAAAAATTTCTCACAGCCACTAAATTCAACAATATCATCAAATTTATCTTGAATTTCTTTTTTAGTCATACCTAAAATGGCACCGTTAAGGAAGATATTTTCTCTTCCTGTTAGCTCAGGGTGGAAACCAGTACCAACTTCAAGTAATGAAGCTACACGACCTTTAATTTTAACTGAACCTTCTGTTGGTTCTGTAATACGGCTTAAAACTTTTAGTAATGTTGATTTACCAGCGCCATTACGGCCGATAATAGCAATTTTTTCGCCTTTTTTAATTTCAAAGTTCACATCATTTAATGCTTTAAACATTTCAACTTCTTTAGAGTTGAAAAACTTCCACGGCATAATACATTTTTTAGAAAAATTTATTAATGTATCACTAAATTTTTTATACGGATCTTTATTCTCATGCAATATACGATATTGCTTAGTTAAATTTTCTACTTTAATTACTGTATTAGTCATATATCAAACCCTAAATCTTATCTGCAAATGTACGTTCTAGGTTTCTAAAGATTTTTAATGAAACCACAAGTAAAATAACTGTAACAACTGTTGATACTGTAATAGCCTGTACATTTAAAGTATCTGTACCAAGTATACACCACCTAAAACCATCAATAATACCAACCATTGGATTTAAGTTATATAACCACTGGTATTTTTCTGGTACGATTGAGCTTGAAAAACCAACTGGAGAAATATACAAACCAAACTGTACAATAAATGGAACAATGTGTTTAAAGTCACGATATTCAACATTTAATGCTGCAATAAGCACCCCTGTTGAAAATACTGTAAAGAAGGTTAGTAAAATAAATAATGGTAAAAATATAATATTAACACTTGGCATAAAACCATAGTAAACCATTAAGGCTGCTAAAATAACAAATGAAATAGCAAAATCCACTAATGATGTAAGGATTGATGAAATTGGCAGAATAAGCCTTGGGAAATAAATTTTTGATAACATACCAGCACCTGCAACTAAACTATTAGCACAAGCTGTAAAACCTGTAGCAAAGAACTGCCAAGGCAATAATGCAGTAAAAACTAAAATAGCATAAGGAGCTTCACCTTCTGTAGGTAATTTAGCAATTTTACCAAATACAACAGTAAATACTACCATTGTTAAAACAGGACGAATAAGAGCCCATAAAAGACCAATAACTGTCTGCTTATAGCGCACTAAAACATCTCGCCATGTTAATAGCAATAACAGGTCTTTAAAACGCAGAATATCAGCAAAATAATCTTTACTCTGCTGCTTCGGCTTAATTATTAAATCATAATCTTGCATTACATATTTTCTTTTTTAGTTAAATTATTCTTGAAATTTAACATATTTCAGTAATTAAAGCAACTTTTAAATACGCACTTTTCGCTTACTACTTGATGGAATATTTAAGCTTTCACGATACTTAGCAACTGTACGACGAGCCAAATCAACACCTTCATCTGCAAGTAAAGAAACAAGCTTTTCATCTGAATATGGTTTTGTTTGCTCTTCTGCATCAACAATACGTTTAATCATAGATTTAACAGCATCAGCACCAACCATACTATTACCAAAGCTTGTAGCAACACCAGAAGCGAAGAAAAACTTAAACTGAAATACACCATACTCTGTTTGAATGAACTTTTCATTACTAATTCTTGAAACTGTAGACTCATGCACACCTATTTCATCAGCAACTTGTTTTAGTGTTAACGGCTGAAGCCCCTCAGGACCAAACATAAAGAAATTCTTTTGCATTTTTAGTAAGCACTGAGCTGTTTTATAGATAGTTTCTTGACGCTGCTGCAAACTCTTCATAAGCCAGTTAGCTCGCGTAATCTTTTCACCAATAAATTTCTTATCTGAACGAGTTGTAAAGTCTGATTTTTGATAAATATTATTTAATAGAACTTTTGGCATCGCAGCTGAGTTAAGCTCAACTTTAAGCTCACCATTTTTATCTTTCATAAGAACAACATCTGGCACAATTTCAACACCAGATTCATGAGCATACTCTAAACCAGGCTTAGGCGATAAACCAAGCAGACGCTTAACATAATCTTTAAGCTCAATCTCATCAACTTTCATAATTTTTTTAAGCTGCTTAAGGTCTTTTTTACCAAGCAGAGCCAAATTATCAAGCAATAGCTGCATTTTATCATTAAGCATTTTATTTGCATAAGCTTGCAGAGTTAAACACTCCTTCAAATCACGAGCACCAACACCTTCTGGTGAAAATGTTTGAATAACAGAAAGACAATCTTCTAATGTTTCAAATGTAACATTTAAGCTTTTTGACTCTTCTTGCAAGTCACAACCTAAATAGCCAGTATCTTTAATACTATCAATTAAATATTTACATAAAAATTGCTCTTTAGCTGTAAGCCCCTTAACAACAGCAAGCTGTTGATTTAAATGCTCATGCAATGTAATTTCTTCAGCAACAAATTTTTCTAAGTTATAATCATCATCGTAAGAACTAGCAGACTCATATGAAGATGTTGGCTCGTATAAATCATCAAACTTAGCATCAAAGTCATGACCGTCATCACCATAATCTACAGACTCACTATCAACTTCACCAAACTCATCTTTCTTTTGAAGACATGGATTTTCTAAAATTTCATTATCAACAAAGTCTTGTAACTCTACAGCATTCATTTGCAACAGCTTAATTGCTTGCTGCAATTCTGTTGTCATTGTAATATTTTGTGATAATTTTAAGTTTAAATTCTGCTGTAATGCCATATACTTATTCTTCTTATTTGTTAAACATATAAATAGTGTAAACCAAAAAAAGCCCCCATGACAAGGACTTTTTTAACTTTTTATATATATTTTAACAATTTAGGCATGATTGTTGCATGCATAGTTGCATTTTTGCAAAAAACCATAACCTAACAATACGAATAGTTAACTATTTTAAGATATTAGGTTGATTTATTTTATAACGCAGCGTAAACAAATAAAATCTACGTAAGTTATAAAATAAGTTAAGATAATGCTTAAATAGTAACTATTTACATTAACTTGAAGTCTGCACCTAGATAAACTAACTTAACTTCTTCGTCTGCAACAATCTCTTCTGGAGTACCTTCTTTAATAACTTCACCATTGTATAGAATATATGCTCTATCAACAATTTTAAGCGTTTCTTGAACGTTATGGTCTGTAATTAAAACACCAATGTTTCTTTGAACTAAGCTTTTAACTAGAATTCTAATATCATTAATAGCAATTGGATCAACACCTGCAAAAGGCTCATCTAAAAGCACATATGATGGGTTTGATGCAACACAACGAGCAATTTCAACACGTCTACGCTCACCACCTGATAATGCTAAAGCTGATGAGTGACGAACTTTATGTAAACCAAAGTCATCAATTAAATCATCTAATTTAGAAGCTAGCGCCACTTTATCTTTTTCATAAACTTGTAGAACAGATTTAATGTTTTCTTCAACTGTTAAACCTCTAAAAATAGAACTTTCTTGCGCTAAGTATGAAACACCCTGGCGAGCTCTACGATATACAGGCCATGTTGAAACATCTACATCATCAACAACAACTCTACCACTATCAGCATTTGATAAACCAATAACAGCATAAAAAGATGTTGTTTTACCAGCACCATTTGGGCCTAAAATAGCTACAACCTCACCCTTTTCAAGATTAAAGCTAACATTATTTAAAATTTTACGACCAGGAACAGACTTACAAATATTTAAAACCTGTAGACAATCTTTATTCATTTACTACACCTTCTTGATTATTTTTAACTGCTGGATTTTTACCATCTTTAAAGTAAACAGCTTTAACTCTCTTATTAGCTTCAGATGTCATCTTTGCTTTTTTAGTAATAGTGTTCATTGTTAAATGGTCACCTTCTAAAACATTACCATTTCTATTAAGAACAACATTTTCTTTAAAAATAATATTATCTTGGTTTACATAGTACTCTGCATATTCAGATGTAACCCTATCTAAACCTTGTATAAGAACAACGTTATCTTCCGCGATAATAACTTTAATTTTATTGTCTGACTCTGACTTTTCATCATATACAATTTTTAAAACTTCTGAAGTTAGCGTTAAGTCTGAATAAAGCGCCTTAACATCACCAGTAAATACCGCTGTACCTTTAATACGGTCAACATCTAATTTTTTAGATGTAACATCAACTGATACATCCTGAGCATTAGCACTCATGCTTAAAAACATTGCTGCAATTAATAATTTTACTTTTCTCACAAGTTAGTCTTTCTCTCTGTTATATAATTTGGCTCTAACATTACCTTCTAATAATAACTTATCGCCATTGTTAAAACTCTGCATTCTATCAGCAACAATATTTCCTACTTCTGCAGTGATATCTACCGGAGTTATGCTTTCAGCATAAGCATTGTCTAGCTGATATTCAAGAGTTTCTGTTTCAAGCTTTAATGTAGGCGATTTAACAACAACATCACCTTCTAATAAAATTTTATTTTCTGTAGATATAAATCTACCCTTATTAGCAATATAATCTACTTTTGAATCTGTTAATGATACTGTATTAGCAAGTACATCAAACAAATCTGTAAAGCCGTCAGCAATTTCACCATTTTGAATTGCCTTTGTAGCTTTTAAGCTCCATAGCTTTTTATTAATATCTTCACCTAAGTAGTTAGGTTTTTGCATAACTGTTTGTTTAACATCTTCAACAGTTGTGCCCTTTAATGAATCTGCAATAATTTTACCTTCTGACTTATCATCATCTAAAGTCTCGGCAACAGTTCCGTATTGCTCTTGCAATAATGGAACAAGGTCTTTTTGTGGTTGGGTATAAACCAAAAGAATAGTAACAAGCAGTAAAGCAACTGCTAAAATACCATACTTAATTAAACCAATATGTTTTCTCAAAAAATTAACTTTCTATCATTATCTTTACAGCCTATATTATACCCTAAATTAAAACTATCACCAAGTTTTTTACCTAGTTATATATAACAGCTGTGGCTTTAAAGCAACTATTTTGTTTATTGGTCAACCCTAATATCTAAATCTGACAGTGCCCTAAAACCTGCAATAGCTACGCTTTGCGCTAAATTAATAGAGCGCTCACCTTTTTTCATTGGTATAAATACTCTCTCATCTGACCATTCGTGAACATCATCAGGAACTCCTGCACTTTCACGGCCAAATAATAAAACATCGCCATCTTCAAAAGTAAAGTGCTGTAAAGGTTCTGCACCTTTTGTTGTCATTAAAACAACTCTTTTACCCTCAACATACTGTTTAAAGTCTTCAAAGCTTTTATGTTTAACAATAGAAGCTCGGTCTAAATAATCCATACCGGCTCTACGCATTTTTTGCTCGTTAAACACAAAACCTGTTGGCATAATAATATGTACAGTATAATCAAATGCTACAGATGTTCTTAAAATAGAACCCACATTTTGTGGCATATCTGGCTGATACAATGCAATTTCAATAGTCATAATTTTTCCTCATAATTATTTAAGAACCATAATTTAGCATAATTTTATAACTTAGGCAAATAACCAACATAATAATTTTAACTTTTCAATTACATTTTTATAATGTATTATTAAAAAAGGATAAAATAAAAATAAGGATTCAATGATGAAATTTAATAAAGCAGCGATGTTCGGTCTTGATGCAAGAATTGCATTAGCTATCTTTGGCGCTCTAAGTGTAATTAGTGGCGCAGCATTATATAGCGCAATTACAACTGCAAATGTAACACAACGAATAGCACAAATAAAAGAAATTGAAAAAGCTGTTGAACAGTATATTTTAGACACTGGATCTATTGTTCCATTTTCTACTGGCTTTCCTTTAGCTGACCTTTCTATTGCTGCACTTGTTGAAAAACCATCAGGTGTAACAGGCTGGAACGGCCCATACTTAAGTTTTGAAAAACATGCAACTGGCGACTATTTAGTAAACAATAACGGAGCAGACTTCGCCCTTACATATAGTAGAACTGATGATTTTACTGCTGCATCTAACTGCTTAAGATCATCAACAGACTGTGCTGTTTATGTAGTTTTCCTTTCAGACACTCAATATAATGACAACTATGAAAAAACAATAGATGGTAACGACACTGCAGATACTTTAGGCAACTTTAGAATAAGATGGGGGCATCAATACTTTAAAACATCTATTCCATTTGATAAGTCAAAATCTCCTAACGCTTAATAACTAGGAATAAGAAAGATGAAACAAAGATATACAACACAAAAAGCAGCGATGTTCGGTCTTGATGCTAGAATTGCATTAGCTATTTTTGGTGCTCTTTCTGTTATTTCTGGTGCAGCACTATATAGCGCAATTCAACAAGCTAAAGTCATATCTTTCATGGCAAGTGCTAGAGAAGTTGCCAAGGCATGGGAACAATATTACCTAGATACTGGAAAATCTATCCCTCCTTATGACACAAACCCGCTTAACTCTGGATTTCACTCACTAAAAACAGCATACCTTGTTAACTCTAACAGTATAAGCGGCTGGAAAGGCCCATATCTTAGTTTTAAAAGCAATGGAGATACTTTAGACTACCCAGAGTATGGCAATGCATATTTAATGAGACTAACCAATGAAACTTGGAACACATGGTCATTAGGAGGATGTTCAAGTGGCAAAAATTGCTACATATGGACTACGATTAATGGAATATCAGATGAATCTCTTGCTTTAGCACTAGATAACTATATTGATAGTAGCGATGGTGATAGCGATGGTGATTTTAGATGGAGAAAATACAATACTGACTACTATGAGTATTTAATGAAGCAATTTGCTATACAAAACCCTAATGATTAAATAAATAGGTAACAAAATAATGAAACTTATACACAACACAAAAAAAGCTGCAATGTTTGGCCTTGATGCTAGAATTGCACTAGCTATCTTTGGTGCTCTTTCTGTTATTTCTGGTGCTGCATTATATAGCGCAATTCAACAAGCTAAAACAGTTTCAGCCGTTACAGAAATGAATGAAATTGGTAAAGCATGGGAACAGTTTTATTTAGACACAGGTGTTAACCCTAGTAAAAAATCATCTAATAGTGCAGACACTGAATTCTATTTATTAAAAACAGCAGATTTTACTGATAACCCTAGCATTAACGGTTGGAACGGTCCGTATTCAACAAATGGCAAAGCAACAGACTCTGATTTTTTAAAAAGCCAAACATTTAATAACATTGTTTTAACTACTTTGCCTGATGAAAGCTGGAACCACTGGAATACAAACCTTTGCACTACTGGCAAAAAATGCTTTCTATGGATTTTAGTTAATGCTGGACAAAATGAATCACTAGCTAAGTCTATTGATGAATTTATTGATGGCAGCGATGGTAACTCTGCAGGTAACTTTAGATACTATAAAGCTAGCGGTGATAATTATGAACTATCATTAAAATACGCCCCAATAGCAAACCCTAACTATTAATAAATAGGAATTAAAAATATGAAACTTATACACAACACAAAAAAAGCAGCAATGTTTGGACTTGACGCAAGGATAGCACTGGCTATTTTTGGTGCGCTTTCTGTTATTTCTGGTGCGGCATTATATTCGGCAATTACAAGTGCTAATGTAACGCAACGCTTAACACAAATAAAAGAAGTAGAAAAAGCTATTGAGCAATATTATTTAGATACAGGTTCTATGCTACCATTCTCAACAACTATTCCAACAGCAGATTTATCTGCATATGCACTGGTAGAAAAACCAGCTGGCGTAACAGGATGGAATGGCCCATATGTAAGCATACCTAAACATCCAACAGGCGACTACCTTCTTAATAATGATTTAAGAATTGCAATTACATTTAGTAGAACTGATGATTTTTCAACATCTGCTACTTGCTTAAGATCTTCTCCTGATTGTGCAGTTTATGTGCTATATATAACAGAATCAAAATACAGCAATGACTATGAAAAAACATTAGATGGTAACGACACAGCTGATGATATTGGCAACTTTAGAGTAAGAGGATCACACCAATACTTTAAAACATCTATTCCATTCGACAAGTCAACATCACCTAATGCATAAAAAAAAGAACCTCAATACGAGGTTCTTTTTCATTTTAATACATAAAACTAAATTATTTATGATAAGAAATTGCTTTATTTAAGATAGACGTGTACATAAAGTATAGACGAAGCCCTTGTACACGAAAGAAGAAATAAAGCGATTAATTACTTAAATAAATAGTTTTAAACGAATTTACCGTCTACGATGCGCTTATAGTAGCCTACAACTTTACCTTTTTTACGGTTAAGCTGCACAACACCATGTAAGTCTTCCATTAATTGACGTTTAAGAATGTTCATTGTTGATTCTAATGCTTCACCGTTCATTAATACACGGTTTAGTACGGCATCAATAGCTGATTCTGGGTTATTAGAGTGAATTGTAGCCATTGAACCAGCGTGACCAGTGTTAATAGCAGAACAAAAACCAAAGGCGTTTTCTTTACGAATCTCACCCATGATAATTCTATCTGGACGTAAACGTAAACAAGCGTTAATAATACCAGATACATCTTCAGCACCGTCGTTAGTATCATCAGATGCGAATGTTAGCTGACACCAGTTCTCATGTGGAATTTTTAATTCCGGAACGTCTTCCATACTAATTAAACGCTCATCTTCTGGGATGTAAGGGATAATAGCGTTAATAAATGATGTTTTACCTGAACCTGTACCACCAGAAATAAGAATTGTTTTAGCACTCTTAACATCTGCAATAATGTTTTGCTTATCTTCTTCTGGAATTACGAAGTCATCAATACTAAATGAACGTTCGTTAAATAAACGAACAGCCATGTTAAAACCTTGCGGAGCATGGAAACCACCAACAACCTGTACACGGTGACCACCCGGCATTTTACATGATAAAATTGGGTTACCGTTATGGTATAGCTGGCCTGTCATGTTAGCCATAACACGAGCGATATCTTCTAAACGCTCTTTTGTTAGTTCTGGCACTTCATGTAATGCCCAATCACCACTGTGAGTTTCTGTCATTACTGCGCCTGGGCGGTTAATAACAACCTCTGAAAATCTTGAAACGTCAAAGAACGGCATAAATGGCTGTAGTGTTCTTGCCATCATAACGTCAATAC
>CEUY01014310.1_pt1 | contig 15759 bp, 9 predicted proteins | sample 361481 | NCBI WGS metagenome assembly CEUY01 (sample SAMEA2622737, study PRJEB7988) | marine metagenome | isolation source: saline water (ENVO:00002010), including
GCCTCTCCAAGGCGCTGCTGTTTGCTTTTGATACCGAGACGACATCCATTGATGCCATGCGTGCACGGATCGTGGGCGTCTCGTTCGCAGTCAAGCCGGGCGAGGGGGCCTATGTCCCACTCGCGCATGATTATCTTGATGCGCCCTCTCAGCTGAATCGTGAAGAAGTGCTGGAGGCGTTGCGGCCTCTGCTGGAGGATCCCGATCAGGAAAAGGTGGGTCAGAACCTCAAGTACGACTGTACCGTGCTCAGCAATCACGGCATTACGCTTGCCGGCATGCGTTTTGACACGATGCTGGAATCCTATGTGCTCGACAGCACCGGGTCACGTCATGACATGGATACGCTGGCGCTCAAGTATCTCGGCCATAAGACCATCTCCTATGAAGAGGTGGCGGGCAAGGGCAAGAACCAGCTTTCGTTCAACGAAGTGCCCCTTGAGGACGCCGGCCCCTACGCCGCGGAGGATGCCGAGGTGACGCTGCGCCTGCATCAGGTACTGTTTGACCGGCTGCAGGCAGAGCGAGGTCAGTGCGATCTGTTCGAGCAGATCGAGATGCCCTTGGTGCCTGTGCTGTCGAAGATTGAGCGTACCGGTGTGCGGGTGGACTGCGACATGCTGGCGACGCAGAGTGCCGAACTCGCTGAACGCATTGCGGAACTGGAAGCCATGGCCTATGAGGAGGCAGGCACTGCCTTCAATGTCGCCTCGCCCAAACAGATTCAGGAAATCCTGTTTGAGCAGATGGAATTACCGGTGCTCGCGAAGACGCCCAAGGGGCAGCCGTCTACCGCGGAAAGCGTCCTGGCAGAACTCGCCGAAGAGCATGAATTGCCGCGCCTGATTCTGGAGCACCGGGGTTTGAGCAAACTGCGATCCACCTATACCGAGAAATTACCGGCTCTGGTTAATCCCGACACCGGGCGGGTCCATACCTCTTATCACCAGGCGGCGGTCGCGACGGGACGGCTTTCTTCCAGTGATCCCAACCTGCAGAACATCCCTATCCGGACGGCAGAAGGCAGACGCATCCGCGAAGCCTTTGTTCCGGCACCCGGCAATCAACTCGTCGCGGCGGATTACTCCCAGATCGAACTGCGGATCATGGCGCACCTGTCCGCTGATGCAGGCCTGCTGGGCGCCTTTGAAAAAGGAGAGGATGTGCACCGCGCTACTGCTGCGGAAGTCTTCGGCACATCGGCCAAGAAGGTCTCGGGTGACCAGCGCCGCAGTGCCAAGGCCATCAATTTTGGACTCATTTACGGCATGTCTGCGTTTGGCCTTGCGCGCCAGCTGGGGATTGAGCGCGGTCAGGCGCAGGAATATATCGATCTCTATTTCGAGCGATATCCCGGTGTCCGTACCTTTATGGATGAGATCAGGGCCCAGGTGCGTGAGAACCGCTTTGTGGAGACCGTTTTCGGTCGTCGCCTTTTCCTGGCCGATATCAGTTCCAGCAACCACGCGCGCAGGCAGGCGGCAGAGCGTGCCGCGATCAATGCACCGATGCAGGGAACGGCAGCGGATCTGATCAAACTTGCGATGCTGGCCGTGGACAAGTGGCTCGATGACGATCAGGGCGGTGCCCGCATCATCATGCAGGTGCACGATGAGTTGGTGCTGGAAGTGCCGGAGTCAGAGACGGAACGCGTATCTGAAGCGGTAGCCCAGATGATGGCTTCGGTGGCAGAGCTTGCTGTGCCGCTGAAAGTCGATGTCGGCAGCGGCGTCAACTGGGCGCAGGCACACAGCTGACGCGCAGGGTTACGGCTTTTGAGAAAGCAGCTCCGCGATGCGCTCACGCGCCTCGTCGATACCGATGTTGTGGGTGGCCGAAAAAAGCTGGGTGGTAGCGAGCGGCATTCCCTGTAAGAATTTATTGGCATCCCGCAGCGCCTGCAGTCTCTTGCCTTGACCTAACTTGTCGCACTTGGTTAACAGGATATGCACCGGAAGGTCAGCAGCGGCACACCATTCGATCAACTTGCGATCCGGCGCGGTAGGTTCGCGGCGGCAATCCACCGGCAGGATCAGCGCGCGTAACGTCACTCGTTCTTCCAGATAACGCTGAACGGTTTTCTCCCAGTGCTGTTGCAGCGCCGCGGGGACTTTGGCATAACCGTAGCCCGGCAGGTCTACCAGGCGGAAATGATCATCCAGGCGAAAGAAGATAATCTGCTGGGTCCGGCCCGGGGTCTTGCTGGTCCGCGCCAAGGCCTTTCGCGAAGTGATGGCATTAATGGCGCTGGATTTACCAACGTTGGATCTCCCGGCGAATGCCACCTCCGCGCCGGTATCTTCCATCCAGTCGCGCGCATGGTGTGCGGCACAGTGATACTCGGCCTGTCGCAGCAGTTGAGGTTCGCAGGTGGTTGAAGTCACAGGGTATAATTGCGTTTTCGTCTGGTCACAGGTGGCACGGGTCCCGATGCAGACCTGTGACTGAATTCCGCACAGGCGTATAGGCCTGCCAGGCGCAGGCGCCCCCGGCCAACGGGCGCGTTAATAACAGGAGCAGTTTAATGAATCGGTTGGTATTCATCATTACGACCATTTTAATGACTGGTGTCTCGGCCCAGGTTATCGCGGGTGATCCTGCCGTAGGTCAGGTGAAGGCACAGGCCTGTGTGGCTTGCCATGGGGCGGATGGTAACAGTGCGAATTCCGGCTTCCCGTCGCTCGCAGGCCAGGTGCCGGGATATATCGCGGGACAGCTGGCGGCCTTCAAATCAGGCAAGCGGGCCAATGCCATCATGATGGGGCTGGCGCAGTCGCTGAGTGCTGAGGACATGGCTGACCTCGATGCCTGGTATGCGTCACAGACGATTGCGCCGCGCAGCATCAGTGAAGATCAGCTTGCGCTGGCCGGTGAGGGCGAATCCCTCTATCGGGGCGGTTCGGCCGAAATGGCTATACCGGCATGCATGGCGTGCCACAGCCCGGCAGGACACGGCATGCCTTCGAACTATCCCAGGGTGGCCGGCCAGTGGCCGGAGTACCTGGAGAGCCAACTGCTGGCGTTCAAGTCTGGTGAGCGCGCCGGTAAGATCATGGGCCCGATCGCACACCGGCTTTCGGCGCAGCAGATCCATGCGCTTTCGGTCTACATGGCGGCGCTGCAATAGCGCAATCCACCCGTATCCGGCCGCAATCCGCCGGTACGCCAGCCCGCCTGGGTTCAGGTAGCGGCTCCGGAGACGATTATGGCAACCGACAAACTCTGGGGCGGGCGCTTCAGCGGCAGGACCGATACGACCGTGGAGGCCTTTACTGCCTCCGAACATGTTGACCGCCGTCTGGCGGAATACGACATCGCCGGTTCGCGGGCGCATGCCCTGATGTTGAAGGCCTGCGGGATTATCAGCGAAGCAGACTGTCACGCCATCATTGACGGCCTCGATACCATCGCACAGGAGATCGCGGACGATCGCTTCGCGTGGAGCGCAGCACTCGAAGATGTGCATATGAATATCGAGGCGAGGCTCACTGAAATAGCCGGCGAGCCGGGCAAGAAACTCCACACGGCTCGTTCGCGCAACGACCAGGTCGCCACCGATATGCGGCTTTTTACCCGAGACGCAATTGATCAACTGCAGGCGGATCTCACCGCGCTGCAGCAGGCGCTTATTGACCGTGCCGAAGCAGAGACCGAATCGATCATGCCGGGGATGACCCATATGCAGAGTGCCCAGCCCGTGACCTGCGGCCATCACCTGCTGGCCTGGAACGCCATGCTGGAAAGAGACTGGCAGCGTTTTGGGGATTGCCGTAAACGGGTCAATGTGTCACCGCTCGGGGTTGCCGCGCTTGCCGGCACCGGATTTCCCATCGATCGAAACATGACCGCCGCCGCCCTGGGCTTTGAGGGTGTCTGTAGTAATTCCCTGGACGCCGTGTCGGACCGGGATTTCATCCTCGAATTCTGCGGGGTGGTCGCGCTGATGATGGTGCATCTTTCCCGGATGGCCGAAGAGTTGGTCTTGTGGGCGTCCCAGCATTTTGGGTTTGTGGATCTGGGAGATGCCTTCTGCACCGGATCCAGCATCATGCCGCAGAAGAAAAACCCCGATGTCGCAGAACTGGTGCGCGGTAGGAGCGGCCGGGCCGTGGGGAACCTGACCTCACTGCTGGTGCTGATGAAGGGGCAGCCACTCGCTTACAATCGGGACAATCAGGAAGACAAGCAGCCGCTTTTTGACAGTTTCGACAATGCCCATGCCTGTTTGGGGGTGCTGGCTGCCATGGTGCCCAATATGACCTTTAACCGAGAACGGATGCGAAAAGCCGCGAGCCGCGGGCATCCGACAGCAACAGACCTTGCGGACTATCTGGTGCGCGGGGGGTTGGCTTTTCGTGATGCGCACGAAGTCGTGGGAACGGCGGTACAGCTTGCTGAGTCATCGGGCCGGGAACTCGATGCGTTGTCGCTTGAAGAATTGCGGGGCGTGAGTGAGCGAATCAACGAAGACGTGTTCGAGATACTGACGCTGGAGGGCTCGGTGCACTCACGGAATCACATCGGGGGAACGGCTCCCGATCAGGTGCGTCTGGCTGCCGCGCAGGCCAGACAGGCTTTGGCGGACCGATGAGTGAGATGGTATTCCTCAAGCTGAGCCGGGCTCGACAGGTGGCCGCACTTGCCCTGGTCGCGCTTGTGCTGGGTGCCAGCGTGCTGAGCGCAGGCTGTGGCCAGAAAGGCCCGTTGTATCTCCCCGAAACGCCCGCCTCAGAAGAATCCGAAGACAGCGACAGTTAATCCGAACGTGGATCACTTCGGATATCGACAGGACCGGCTGTACGCAGAGGAGGTTCCGTTTTCGGCCATCGCCGAGCGTGTCGGGACGCCGTGTTATGTCTACTCGCGTGCGACTCTGGAACGCCATTACCGGGTATTTGATGAAGCTTTTGGTGACTGGCCGCATCACATCTGTTTCGCCGTCAAGGCCAATGGCAATCTTGCCGTGCTGCAGGTGCTAGAACGTCTTGGTGCGGGTTTCGATATCGTGTCGGGAGGAGAGTTGGCTCGGGTACTCGCCGCCGGTGGTCGTGCCGGCGATGTGGTTTTTTCAGGCGTCGGCAAGTCGAGCGATGAAATCGCGAAGGCCCTGACTGCCGGTGTCCGGATCCTGAGTATTGAGTCCGGGGAAGAGCTAGAACGGGTGAATGCGGTTGCGCTCTCCCTTGGCAGCAAGGCGCCCATCGGCATTCGGATCAACCCCGATGTGGATCCCAACACCCACCCGTATATCGCCACCGGTCTTCGAGAGAACAAGTTCGGCGTGCCGGCGGCGGACGCGCCGTCGCTTTACCGTAAAGCCAATGCAATGGCGGGGATTGAGGTCGTCGGTATCGGCTGCCACATCGGCTCGCAACTGACCGAGATGGCTCCTTTTTGCGATGCCGTGGAAAAAGTACTCGACGTGGTGGAGACGCTGGCTGATGACGGCATTGTGTTGTCACACCTGGACCTGGGGGGTGGGGTAGGTATCCGGTATTCCGATGAGACGCCCCCGGATCCGAAAGACTATGTGCAGGCGATTCTCGCCATTCTGAAGCGTCGAAACTGCGATCTTGCCGTGACCTTGGAGCCGGGCCGCGCAATTGCGGGAAATGCGGGCGTGTTGCTGAGCTCTGTGGAATACATCAAGTCCGGTCCCGAGAAAGTTTTTGTGATTGTTGATGTCGCAATGAACGATCTGCTGCGCCCGGCGTTGTATCAGGCCTGGCATGAGGTGGTCCGGGTAGATCGTGGCCCGGACCGCAAGATGCATGCATGCGATATTGTGGGACCGGTGTGCGAGACGGGCGACTTCATTGCCCGCGACCGCCAGCTAGCGGTCGCGCCGGGCGATCTCGTTGCGGTCCGTTCGGTGGGAGCTTACGGTTTCGTCATGGCATCCAACTACAACACCCGGCCGCGCCCGGCCGAGGTAATGGTGGATGGTGATCAACTTCACGTGGTCCGCGAGCGTGAGCAGACGGCCGATCTTTTCTCGGCTGAAACTCTGCTGCCGTGATCGTTTTTCTGTGTCCATGAATCTGCTGTCCGACAGACCGGCCGACCCGACCTTTGTTTGCGTCACGCTGATCTTCTGCGCGGTTGCGAGCGTGATCGCCTCGGCCTGGTGTATTCATATTGACGATGTCATCAATAACGATGGGGTGGAATATATCCGCGCGGCAGAGCAATTCGCAGCCAAGAACTGGGCAGGCGCATTTGCGGTGCACCAATGGCCCTTCTTCTCCGTTTTGATGTGGGCGACAGGTACAGCGCTCGGCACCAGTTACGAGGTGGCCGGCCTGTTGCTCAACACCTTTTTCTTCACCTTGTCCTCGCTGCTGTTCGTAGGTGTGGTGCGGGCCTTTGGCGGGACCTCCCAGCGATTGACGGCGATGGCGGCACTGGTCGCCGTGCTGCATCCTGCTTTCAATGAATATCGGGCCTTCATTATCCGCGATGCGGGCTATCTTGCTTTTTATCTGCTGGCGCTCTTTTGGCTCGCTCGCTCGGTGCAGGTTTCTGGACTACGCTACTCCGCTGGGGTGTTAGGCGCGCTCTTGGCCGCCAGTCTTTTTCGGATCGAGGGTGTCGTGTTTCTGCTGTCGGCGCCGCTTTTGATCCTGACGGTGCGCGGCAAGAACGGGGCTTCACCCTGGGCCAGACTGGCCCTGACGGTATCGGCGGCAGCGGTGTTGGCACTGGTATTGGGATGGTGGCTGATTGCGCCGGGCGGCGGTGCTGTCGCAAACGTCGCGGCCAGTTCGCCGCTGGATGTGATCGGCAGCGCATGGCATCAGATTACATCCAGCGTGTCCCACAAAATAGCGGTGCTGCGAACAGAGTTTTTGGGGACCTATGCCGCCGAATATGCCTGGGCTCTGTTTGTTTTTGCCGTGCTGATGATTCTGTTGTCGGCCACTTTCTCGCAGCTCACCATCCCGTGGGCACTACTGACTCTCGGTGGACTTGCTGTCGGTGTGCGTTTTCCGCGCAAACCCCTGAACCGGATCTGGTTGACGCTGGTCGGGATGCATCTCGCGATATTGCTCGTTTTTGCGGTCATCAAACTCTTTCTGGCGGCACGTTACCCGTTGGCGCTTGCCGTCACCATTCTTATCCTGATTCCTTTTGCGCTGGAGCGCGTAGCGCAGGCGATCCGATGGCGCCAACTCAAAACACCCGCGCGGGTGCTGGCGGTGGTCTTATTGTTGTGGGCAGGCGGCGAGAGTGTGAGCGGCCTTGATAATACGACTCGTGCAAGCGCAATTAAAGATGCTGGGTTGTGGTTAAAAGACCGGACGACTGCGCCGAAATCACTTCTGACGAACGATCGGCGTTTAGCGTACTACGCTGGTAGGCACGGGGATCTTAAATATATAGAACACCGATATGCGCGGCTCCAACTGGGTCTTACAGAATGGAAATGGTGGACAAAGGGCTCGTATTTAGCGTTACGCCTGACTCGGGACGATAAAGCAAGAGAGGATTTATTCACCGAGGCTCTGGGGAAGTCGCCGGTAAAGGTTTTTGCGAGGGAATCGGGCGATCGAGTGCTGATCTACAGAATTTATGAATGAGGTTTCGCTCGGAGAGTCTCCGAGTAGATTTGCTCATCGATTGAAGTGGTTGTCCTGATCAGTTTGGTTTCTGCCTACAAGGCAACAGTAAAACTTTTGTTTAACGATGTTGCATCCGATCTGTCAGGTCCCGCATCTCATCCACAGACAGGTTTTCAAAATACATCCGGTGCCACAGTTCCAGGTTGAGCAGAATCCACAATCTGAAATTGTGATCCGCTTTGCCACTGAGATGCTCATCGAGCAGCGTTTGTACAGTGGTGGCATCAAAGATCCCGGCCTCAACAAAACGGGACTCGGCGAACAGGTTGCGCAGAAAATGGCTAAGGTTATTTCGTAGCCAAAGCGCAATCGGAAAACTAAAACCCTGCTTTTCGCGGTAGACCAGTTCGCGGGGCAGATATCGGGCAGAGACTGACCGCAGGATGTGTTTGAGTTTCATGCCCTTGAGTTTCATTTCCGCAGGAATGCCAGCGGCATACTCAACCAGTCTGTGATCCACCAGGGGAGAGCGGTTCTCCAGGGAGTGGGCCATGCACATGCGGTCTGCGATCACGAGCAGATGGTCGGGCATCCGGGTCATCAGATCCGTATAGAGCATCCGGTCCACCAGTTCGTTGACATTATGCGCGTCAAAGTGTGCCAGGATTTTTTCCCGTGAGTCCTGCGCGTCAAATTCTGCCTGAGCTTTTTGTGTGAACAGTGAGCGTTTGGTATCGTCGGTGAAGCGCAGAAAGCTCATGCTGTGGGCGTAACGGTCGCCGCGTTCACGCAGCGACATTTCGTTGAGCCAACGTGCCTTCTGTGCGATGGTTTTGTACTGAAAGGTGTCGGGAATCAATCGAATCAAGCGCGACATGACGCTTTGACGCAGCCACCGCGGCATCACCGCGTAGTAGTCGGCCAGACGCTGTCCGGCAAAACGGTCGTAACCGGCAAAATTTTCGTCCCCGCCGTCGCCCGACAGAGCTACCTTAACGGTGCGGCGCGCAAGCTGGGCGACCAGATAAACGCCGGCGCCAAAGGGATCGGAAGGTTCATCCATGTGATGGATCATGGCTGGAATCTTGTGAATCATGTCCGACTCGACAATTTCTTCATGCGCTTCCATGCCATAACGCTCAGCAACCATTCGGGCGTAGGGCAGTTCATTAAAAGACTGCTCCTTGACGCCGATAGAGAAGACCGGGACGGGTTGATCCTGAAGGCTCGCCATCATCGCAGAAACAGTTCCGGAATCGATGCCGCCGGACAGAAAAGCACCGACCCGTACGTCGCTCAGCATGTGTGACTCCACCGTTTCGAGCAGGGTCTGATGCAGACCCTCTTCGATGTCTTTTTCCGACCCAGGGTGTTTTTGCAAAAAGTCGATATCCCAGTAGCGGTCAACCCTGACGGTCTCGTTCTCAAATATCAGTCGGCTTCCAGCGGGAAGTTTCCGGATACCTTCGAAGAAACTGAACTCGTCGGGCATGAATCGAAGCGACATGTAGTGCCATAGCCCCTCGAGCTCTATCCGGGGTTCGACTAACTGTGATGCCAACAGCGCCTTTACCTCCGAGGCGAAGGAGAAGGCGCCGGATTCGGTACTGAAAAAGAGGGGTTTTTGGCCCATGTGATCTCGAGCCATGAGTAGTCGCTGGCGCGTACGGTCCCACAGCGCAAAGGCAAACATGCCACGCAGGTGCTTGACGCAGTCATCACCGTGCTCTTCGTAAAGGTGCAGGATGACCTCGACATCAGTGCGGGTGCGAAAACGGTGGCCTTTTTCTGTCAGTTTGTCGCGCAGGTCGGGACTGTTGTAAATCTCACCGTTGCACACCAATACGAGGGTCTCATCCTCGTTGAAGATCGGTTGGTGGCCGGTTTGTAGATCAATGATGCTGAGCCGGGTCTGCGCCAGCGCCACCTGCCCGTTGCGGTAGAAACCCCTGTCATCCGGTCCTCGGTGCAGCAGCATCTCGGCCATCCGTTCGACGGTGGCGCGTTGCTCAGGGTCAGGGCTCAGGATGCCTGCAATTCCGCACATGTCGACGTTGAGTTCATTAGTGGAAGAAAAACCAGATTAGCCAGGATGTGATGGGGATTGCTGTCGGCGAGATGCAGGGCCAAGCGCCAGCAAGCCGTGATTTCCGGATAGAGCCTGATTGTACGGTCTTTTGTGCAGGTTCGACATGAGATAATCGAGCAATGCGGCAGAGACCAGGAACAACTCTCAGTCAGAGTCTGGTGCGTCTGACCGTGGGCCTGACCGTGTCGCTGCTGTTGCTCGCGGCGCTACTGCATGCTGTGGCGCTCAGCGGCAGCGAGGTTAACTTGTCTATGGTCTTTCAGACGCTCAAGGGTCTGCCCCTGAGCGTGGTCCTGGCCTATACCGTGACCCTGTTCGTGAATACCTTGCTGCGCACCCTGCGCTACCACCTCTTTCTGGGTGCTGCCATGGGTTCGGGGAAGGTAGCGTTTCCGCTGCTGTTCATCATCACCGGCGTCCGCAATATGATTGTCGATCTGCTTCCCGCTCGTCTGGGAGAGTTGATCTTCGTGACGATGCTGAAAAAGGCCTGCCGGGTGCCGGTATCGGCCGGAATCGCCACCCTGGCGCTCAGTATTCTGCTTGATATCGTTATCCTGGTTCCGGCGTTGCTACTGGTGGGTCTGCTGCCCCTCACCGAGTCGGTCCTGCGTCAGGGATCATTGCCGGCGGCACTGTTACTCGGGGTGATTGTTACGGTTGGTGCAATCGTGCTGTGGCCGGGATTGCGGGCCTTTGCTCGATGGTCCCGGGCAAGGCGGACATCAGGTTTACTGTATCGGCTGGCGTCTTTTATCTCCGATGTCTCGGATGCACTGATCCGGTGCCGGCAAGCGAAGATTCTGGGGTGGACCCTGGGACTGACTGCCGCGATCCGGGTGCTGAAGTACGGGGGCCTGTTACTGCTTTTTGACACGGTCGTGTCGAGTCCGGGGATGGCGGGTGCTGCAGCGAAGGGCGCCGATGCTTTGGTCGCCCTGATTGCCTCAGAGGTGGGTGCGAGCATGCCGCTTCCAACCCTGATGAGTTTCGGTACCTACGAAGCCGGTGGTGCGGCGGCATTTGTGCTGTTGGGATACCCGCTGGCGGCAGCCGTTATGGCTTTGCTCACAGTGCATATCGGCACCCAGATTTTGGATTACACGCTCGGTTGTATTTGTCTCGTGGTGTTTTTCATTGTTGGGGCAGGTGACCTGGGTCAGAGCGACTCAGGCGGGAAGGATTCGGTCCGACTGTGGCGGCGAGGGCGTTCTCTGCTTGTGGTCTTAGCACTATTGTCGGCCATCGGGATTTCCGTGCATCAGGTAGACCGGGTCAGGTCCGCCCGTTCGCAGGTGGCGCCACCATCGGGTGGTCTGTTGGCGGGGGTTACGTCCGCCTCTGACGCTGCAGCAACCGGACTGAAAGGCTGGATTGTTTGGAGCTCGAACCGGTATGGCAATCACGATATTCTCAAGATGCGCCTTCAAGACCGAAGCGTCTCTCGACTGACCCGGCATCCGTACACAGAATCCTTTCCAAGAATTTCCCCCGACGGAGACCGGATCGTGTTCATGCGTTCGCGCAAGCCTTGGGTATCTTGGCGTGACCCAGTCAACTGGGATACCTACTTGCTCGACCTCAAAAGTGGACAAGAACAACTGGTTGCCGAGTATGCGGGTGCTCCCAGTTGGTCTGAAGACGGTCAACATATCTATTTCCAGCGTCGTGGATCGGCATTCGTTGAGTATGAGTTGTCCAGCGGTAAGGAACGTGTACTCTTTCGCTCCGGTGTAGGGGGCATTCCGGCTGGCGTGGAGTTACAGACACCTTCATTCAACGCTGAAACCGAAGGGCTGGCATCAACCTGGCGCGGAACTCAACGAAAGACTGCGATCAATTATTCCAACGGAACGGTGATATCCGTTGGAAGGGGTTGTCAACTTACCTGGTCTCCCCAGGGACGGTTTGTCTATTGGGTAGATCACGGTGGATTGATGGAGAACCGACTTTATCGGCAGATCCCGGGTAAGGACAGGGTTGAACCGTGGCTCGATCTTCCAGCCCCTTACAGCCATGAGTACTTTCCCAAATTAAATCGGGATGGACGGTATCTTGTGTTGGGTGCCAGCGCCGGTGGTCATGAGCACGATGTTGCCGATTATGAGATTTTTCTCTGGCGGGTAGGGGAACCCGCCGATCGGGCGCTGCGCCTGACTTTCCACAGCGGCAACGACAACTGGCCGGATATTTATACAGATTAGACTGTCTTGCAACGACTCTCAGGAGCTAACGGTAATTGGTGCTAGAACTGAAAATACGAAAATAATATGGCCAGCGAATGATTTTTAGCGGTGCTATCGAGAATGAACGAAGCAGAATCTTCTGGCCGCTTACATTAGTGGGGTCGAGGCGAAGCCGTTTACATTGACCAGTGCCCACTGGCAACACAAGTGAATTTTCCCCTCGCTCAAATTTTGTCGTCATCGAGGATTGGCCCATCCGGTCAACGAAGCGACCACCATCCGACCAGAAGAACTGCAAAATACCCGGACCGTCGCTGCGCATGTCGATCTTGAGAATATTATTTGTCTGAAAGTATTTACAAACGGATGGGGCAAAATGGATCTGACCGTCGTTGCTCGTCGTCTGCATATGCCAGCCGCTCTCGTCAATTGTTAGTTCGATATTTTGTGTATCCAGAATAGGCGTTGCCGTTGTCAGGTCTAGGTGCCGGAAGCCCTCTCCTAACCCCAACACTTTAGCGGGGGGGTGGTAATAGGGAATAACAAATCGCCGCAGCGCGTCGATATGAACCGCGAAAATAAGGCCTATCGTGATCACCGGAAGTATCGGCATACGGATCGCTCTGACCGTTGAGCCAAAAACTAACAAGGGACGCCATTGTTTGAATACCGGTGAAGCGCCGATCGTATCGACGCAGGCGCAGAAGAGTACGACCGGGCACATGAGGATCGGTAGTAGGTATTTGCCCTGGATTTGAATTTCTTTGATCCACTCATAAAGTGTGTAGGCAACGAATTGAAGGACGATGGCCAGGAAAAGCAGGCTTTCGAATAACAGTCTTTTCAGATCGACTGAACGTGCTCCGCGGATAGTGGAGAACAAAAAGCTCAACCAGCGTACCGGAACATATACGGCACCAATCACGAGCACAGTTGTGTAAAGCAGGTATTGTGGTAGCCCTAGCCGAAGACGCAGCCAGTCCAAATTGCCAATGGAAGCAACGAGCGTCTCGTCGAGAAAATGGTTGTAATTTCGTAGGATCAGATCAGCGAGGGAAACCCCTTCTTTAGCGAAACTACGTACACGTTCTGGGTCTACCGATAGATATTGTGTACTGATGGTTTGCCCGATGTTGAACAGAAGGGGATCAGCCCAGCCGTAGTGCCAGATGTTGAAGCCGATCCACCAGCCTCCGCCGAGCATGATGCCGACACCCACGAGCATAATGGAGAGGAGCCATTGTCCTGCCGGGGGTCGGGCGAACAGTACAAGCACCAACCCAGCAACAGGTAGGAACACCCATGCCGTGAATTTGGACAACAGGACAAAGCCAATTGCAGTTCCGGTCAGTAGCGCGATAGTTGGATCAACGGGTTCACGCAGTAGACGAATCAGGCAGTAGATCAGGAACGTAACGGAGAAGATAGCCGCACTGTCGTCATTCAGATGGGAGGCGATAAAAGCAAACTGCGGCAGCAGGCCCACCAGCAGCACACCGCCCAGCGCCAACCATCGGTTGTTGAGGTATCGGTTTAGCGCCGCGAAGATCAAGCTCAAAGTCAGAGCACACAGCAGAGCAGAGCCTGCTCGAAACAGTATCTGTAGGTCGATGCCCGTCCAGGAAAGGGTTTTCGCTGCCGCTGCGGCAACGAGATAGGAAAGAGGTGGACGCAATGCCCGGGTGGAGCCGTAGGCAGTGAAATGGAGTTTGGAGGCATCTTCGGGGAGGACGGCAAGCCGGCCCTCGGCATAGATGAAGTGCGCGCCGTCAAAATGAGCGTCGTAGTCCGGTCCGGCGCCGTACGGCAAGGCCATTGCGGTGGCAAGGTAGTAGACAAGAAAGGCGAAAAACACCAGCAGGGCGCCTTTCTTGGCGGAGTAATCGGATTGGGGATTTACCAATGTCTTCTACCGATGAAGTCGAACCGCGCGCCGCATTCGGGTCACGCGCAAGGGTAACAGGTATCCTGAAGCCGCGTCAGCGAGACCCGAAGCGCCAGCGCACAACGCCAATCACACTGGCCTGCGGCCCGCTTTCTTTTCGGTGCAATGGTTCTTCGCGCACGACCATATAGGTGATGAACTGGGCTCGCTTACCAAGTGGCTTGCGGTAGAAAAACTCAAGACTGGTTTCAAGACCATTCGGAACCAGGCTGGTGCGTGTTGAATTAAAGTTGACTCTTGCATGCACGGGATCCCAATAAGGCGTGCTGACCTCCACATCGCCATCAATGGTTCTAAGGGGTTGTGACAGCCCAACGCCTAGCTGATCGCCCCGGCTGAAGACATGCCGTCCTGCAAGACCCATTCCCCAACTGTTGCTCTCGATCTGCGAAAAATTGCTGAGCAGGCTTTTTTCGTAGTCATCGGCAAAGGTCAGTCCATGGGTATATTTTCCGATCAGCGACCAGTGTTTGGCAAAGTCGAGATGCCCCCGAAGCACTGTGAAGAAGGTTTGGGCGCGTGAGGCACTCAAGGCCCCACCGGAGGCGCCGCCAAGCAGGTTACCTTCCTCTTCCATAAGGCCAAGCGTTGCGCCGACACCAAAGGCGTTTCCTACAATTCCAAGATGAACCGAGGACGTATCGCTTTGCAGGCCATAGCGATCCCCGTCGTCTACAGAAGCGAAAGAGAGCCCCGATTGAAGACCGTGTTTCGGCGCATAGGCGATCGCACCGTGATACCCCTCAGCAGTGAAGCCGAAAAAGGGATTTGAAAATGCGTCTGACCGAAAGCCGCCGGCGAGTTGCCCCGCTGTACTGTATGTGTCCAAACTCTGATCAAAAAGCGTCAGGGACTGATTGAGTCCAAAGGCAGTATGCAAGTTTCCCTCGTGGGTCATCTGGATACGCATACGAGCGCGACTGCTTTGTTCGTGCACCAAGGGGTCATCAAAAGAAGAAAACACTTTGGGCCGGTCTGCCCAGTAGACCGTACTGACTCTGAAGTCGCTACGTTCGATCAGGGTCTCACCGACCTCCTCGGTGTCCAGTTCCTGCACCACAGATTTCGCCGACGGTCCCGGGTTGCGCACGCTCACTCGGGTCTCCAGATCGAGCTCGTAGGTACGGCCGAACTCGTCCAGCACCAGGGTCTCACTAAGATCCGAACTGTTGCCGATAAGCGCGTAGCCTACTCCGCCGACTACCAGTGCCGCGAGCGCCACCCCGGCTCCCCCACCGGAACTGCTGCCCCCCGAATCGGTGTTGTCCTCTTCTGCTTCTTCGTCCTCTTCTGCTTCCTCGTCCTCTTCTGCTTCCTCGTCCTCTTCTACTTCCTCATCCTCTTCCTCGTCGTCTATCGGGGCGGTAATAATGCCGATCGGTGCAAGTGCGGCTTCGATATTGAGTGCCCCATAACCAGTCTCACTATCGATACCGGCGGCGCCGATATCTGTAGCGGTGGTTTTCAGAATCTGGGCTACCTGGGCGGCGGTGAGCCCCGGTGAGTGACCCCAGATGAGTGCGGCTGCTGCTGCTACCTGAGGGGCTGCCATGGACGTTCCCGTGAGCCGAGAATACGATGAATCCGATTGATTGCTCGCCACCAGGATATGTTTTCCGGGCGCAGTGATGAAATTGTTCTCTACTCCTTTGGCGCCGTTACTGAAAAACGCGCGGTCACCGTTTTCATCGTGTGACCCAACCACAAGGCCGGCACCACCCAACGCCGCGAACCTGCCCGGGAGATCGTACGGTTTGTCCTGTCCAGCATTACCGGCGGGAGCAATGATCAGCTTTCCGGCAGCGGCTGCCGCCTTAAAGGGGCCAAATCCATCATCGTCAAGCGTAGCCTTTACCGACTCGACCAGAATGATTCTGACCTTTGCCTGGGCAGCCGCATAGCTCACTCCTTCGCCGATGAGCTTCGCAGAACTGTTGTTATCACTGTCTGTAATTTTTACCGGTAGAATTTGCGCAC
>CEUY01206197.1_pt1 | contig 15758 bp, 10 predicted proteins | sample 361481 | NCBI WGS metagenome assembly CEUY01 (sample SAMEA2622737, study PRJEB7988) | marine metagenome | isolation source: saline water (ENVO:00002010), including
CGGACAAGACCTTAAGCATCAACAGCAGTTATCTGAAGCTTTGGCAGATATTTTCACTGAAATTTATACTATGGAATCAGTAATCTGCCGTGTTACCCAGACACAATCTAACAATGGCACTTCCAATATGAGTTCTGTAATTGCGCGCATTTATTCAGCAGAGTCATTATTAAAAATAAAAACGCTTTCAAAGATATGTTTAAATAAAATTTTCAAAGAAATCATTCCTGATGAACATCTGAAAACAATCCAGCTGCTAGAAAATAAACTGATTTTAAACTCAGATATTATTTCTTTAAAGCAGGAATTGGCCGATTTTATTTATACTAAAAAAGAATATCCATTTTAAAAAGGAATTATCAGCATGGAAAAAATGTATCTAAAAAAAGTGATTTATTTTACTCATTTTGATTTAAACGATTCTATTTTATATCATAAAAATTGTTTTTTCAGGAGATAGGTTATGTCAAAGTCAGTAATTATTGATGCAGTTCGTTCTCCGATTGGAATGAAAAATGGTAAACTGGTAGGTATCCGTCCTGATGATCTCACAGCTCAAGTTATTAAAGGGTTACTAAGACGCAATAAAACAATAGAGCCCGATATTATAGAAGATCTTATCCTAGGATGTGCATTCCCCGAAGGACCCCAAGGAATGTTGATGGCAAGGGGTGTGGGTATCATTGCGGGGCTCCCCGAAACTGTTGCAGGCGCAGTGGTAAACAGATTTTGTGGTTCATCTATGGATGCAGTGCACCAAATCAGTTCTAAAATTGAAAGCGGTGATATTTGCGCAGGTATCGCTGCAGGGGTAGAAGACATGTTTTCGATACCTATGGGAGGCTTCAACCCCGATTTTCATCCAATACTGGCGGAACAAGAATACTATATCGGGATGGGAGAAACAGCGGAGAACCTTGCTGCAGATGGTCAGATTACCCGATCAGAACAGGAAGATTTTGCCATAGAATCACATCAAAAGGCTCTGGATGCCTGGGAAAATGGTCGCTTTGAGAATGAAATTATTCCTATCGATGTTCATGGTGAGGTTGTTGTTGACAAGGATGAAGGTCCAAGAAAACCTGACCTGGAAAAAATTAAAAGTCTAAATCCTGCATTTTTGGAAAATGGTACCATTACCCCAGCCACATCCAGCCCAATCTCCATCGGCGCATCTGCTATTTTAATCACCAGTAAAAATTTTGCTGAAGAATTTGGACTCAAAACCAGAGCTTCTATAAAAAGTCGTTCTGTCGCAGGTGTAGACTGGAGAAAAATGGGAATGGGGCCTCTCCCTGCTACCAAAAAAGCGCTCCAAAAAGCTGGATTAACAATGGATAATATTGATACAATTGAACTAAACGAAGCTTTTGGCGCTCAATCACTCTATGTGATAAAAAACGGAAACTGGGATCAATCCAAAATTAATCTGAATGGCGGAGCTATCGCTTTAGGCCATCCTCTAGGTTGTTCGGGGACAAGAATAATTACTACCTTGATAAATGTAATGGAGCAGAATGATTTTAATCTAGGTCTAGCTACTATGTGTATCGGCACTGGTCAGGGTATCACAACAATAGTAGAAAGATAGAAATAATTATGTCAAAAAAAATTGAAAAAGTTGCAGTACTTGGTGCGGGAATCATGGGTTCCCAGATTGCGGGTCATTTAGCTAATGCAGGTATTCCATCCTACCTATTTGATATAAATGAAGAATTAGTGAATAAAGGAAAAGATACACTTACATCATTAAAACCAGCACCTTTATACAAACCAAAAAATGCAGATTTGGTGACAGCCTGTACATACGAAAAAAATATGGAAAAAATAGCAGAAGTAGACTGGGTTCTGGAAGCTGTTGTAGAGAAACTTTCTATTAAGGAATCAGTCTATACTAATCTGTTACCTCATTTGAAAAATAATGCTATACTTACTTCAAATACATCTGGGATTCCGCTTGCTGATCTTTCTGCTTCGCTGCCTGATGACCTGAAAAAAAGATTTATGATTACACACTTTTTTAATCCGCCAAGATATATGCAGTTACTGGAATTGGTAAGAGGTAACCAAACATCTGATGAAACATATAAAACGATGGTTGAATTTGGAGAATCAGTTTTGGGTAAAGGAATTGTACATGCTAAGGATACACCAAATTTCATCGGAAATCGTATTGGTATACATGGTATGATGACCGCATTAAATCTGGCTGTTGAACAAGGACTCAGAGTAGAAGAAGTTGACAAGCTTACCGGCACAATTGCAGGCCGGCCGAAAAGCGCTACTTTTCGAACAGCAGATATTGTTGGCCTGGATACCTTAAAAAATGTTTCTCTTACAACCTATGAAAAAGCAACAGATGATGAAGAGCGAAATATATTTCAAATCCCAGAAATTTTAGGAAAATTAGTTGATTCAGACCGATTAGGACAAAAGTCCAAAGCAGGTTTTTACAAAAAGATGGATGATCAATCTATTCAATCTGTTGATTTTAAGACTGGTGAATATGAACCGTTGATACAGGTCCGTTTTGACTGTTACCGGATAGCTAAAGATTACCAAAATTTAAAAGATAAACTTTTTACCCTTATATACGGCGATGACAGAGGTAGTAAATATTTCTGGGAAGTTATATCAAGATCTTTAATTTATAGCGCAAACAGAATCCCCGAAATATCTAATGATATTATAAATATTGATAATGCAATGAAGTGGGGTTTTGGCTGGGAGTTAGGTCCTTTTGAAGGTTGGGACGCAATCGGTGTAAAAAAATCAATAGAAAGAATGAAATCTGAAGGGAAGAAAGTTCCTGACTGGGTGATGAATATGGTAACAATAGGTAGAGAATCTTTCTATTCAATTGAAAATGGAAAGATGACATACTGGTGTCCCATTAAAAAAAAACCAATTTCAGTTAAACAAAATCCAAAAGTATTAAATCTTATACTTCAAAAATCAGCAGGTAAAAGGCTAAAGCGGGATCTAAGCTCCAGCGTAAATGATTTAGGAGATGGTGTTTTAAATGTTGAGTTCCATTCAATCCTGCAACCAGTTCTGCACCCTATAGATAGTTCTCTGATCGAGATGATGAATTATGCACTGGATCTTGTAGAAGATGGTGAATATAAAGCCATAGTTCTAGGCCACCAGGGTGCAAATTTTTCGGCAGGAGCTAACCTAAATTTGCTCTTAGAATTAAGTCAGAATAAGCTATGGGAGGCCTTGAATTTCGCTGTAAAAACACTTCAGGAAACCACACAAAGAATTCGATTTTCTAAATTTCCTGTCGTTGCAGCGCCATTCCAGCTTACATTAGGAGGGGGAGTTGAGATTGTTCAACCTGCTGCGCATAGAGTTGTAGCTGCAGAAACTTACATGGGCCTTGTTGAAGTAGGTGTCGGTCTTATCCCTGGAGGTGGCGGCAATCTTAGGATGATTTTGAATGCTATGGAAGCCGGTACTGGCAGAATGGGTGCATTCCAAAAAATTCAGAAAACCTTCGAAACTGTCGGTTTTGCAAAAATTGCAACAAGCGCCGATGAAGCCAAGCATCTGGGTTACTTAAAAAAAGATGATACCGTAGTTTTAAATCGCAGTCATTTAATTCAGATTGCGAAAGAAAAAGCGCTTGAGTTAAGTAACAATTATGAACCACCATCATATCGAGATGATCTAAAACTACCAGGAACTGGTGGACGAACTGCCATGACAATGGCGCTAAAAGGATTTAAGATGCAGGGAAAAATCTCAGATCACGATATGAAAATTGGTGAAAAGCTTGCCTATGTTCTTACCGGAGGGAATAATGCAGGCCTAACAAAATCCGTAGATGAACAATACATTCTTGATATTGAAAGAGAAGCATTTGTTTCTCTTGCGGGAGAAAAACTCACCCAGGATCGTATCAAATATATGCTTAAAAAAGGTAAACCTCTTAGAAACTAGCATCCATAAAAAATAAGCAATATAAATCAACAATATATATCTCACCTGCTTTTAGGAAAAAACTTTAGCAAAAAATAATGATTTGGTTTTGCTTTTTATAACATATTGTAAAAAATTTCCAACATAACCTATAATTTAGGAATTCTTTTGAGATTTTTTTGTCTAAATAATGTATTATCAATTCCTGAATCAACTTTAACTTCAGAAAATGTAACATCTGTAGTATGGTCTTTTTGAACATTTTTAACTTGAATACGCTCTAAAACCATATAATTTTTTATTGCTTGAAAAAAAAATTGCTTCTTTTTATTTAATTCTTTCCGTTTATCATAAGATTCTTCTTTTAAAATCAAATGAGAAGATTTCTCGACCCATGATTTATGTCTGGAATAGGATGATTTCGCTTCTTTTTTGGGAATAATTTCAATTACATAACAATCTTTACCATAGATGAAGTCATCTTCCAATCGATTATAATTATTTTCACTCAGATCTCTTCTGTATAGATCTTCATAACTTAGATCTGAACCCATAAAAGAATCACCTTTCTTTTTAGAAGATATTCTTCGGACTTTCTTAAACGCAGGTAACCACATACGCATTTCATCATCTTTATCATCATGTTCAATTTTAAGAAATGCCACGCCTCTGTCATCCCTAGGATCTAAAAACCAAATTATTTGTTTTTTATTATTATCCTTAGACATTGAAAGCATCACATTCGTTCTTGTTTTTCCTTTGGAATTAGTCAACACCATCTTAATCCTATTTTTCAAATCCTTCGGATTTGATTTTTGGTCTATCATTTTAGCAATATCAATCCCTGTCTGGCAAAAAAGAATAGATCCACTGAAAATAATAACTAGGTATTTTTTCATTCTTGTATCCTGATAAAGTTCTAAGATATTCTCATTTTTTATCTATCAACCGCTTTTTAACGAGTTCTGCCATCGCAGATAAAATTGTTAAGGTGCCAAAAGAAGTTGATATCATAGCAAAAACCATAAGTCCACCAATATACTGGACAGGAATAAATACAGAAAATAATAAAGCACCAAAACCCATATTTGAACCAGCATCTAAAATTATAGGATAGCCTACATCATCCATCACTTTTTGACTGATTTTGTTTTCATCTATTTCCTTAGTAAGTTTTTTAAATTGAGAAATATAATGTATTGCAAAATCAACCCCAACACCTATAATAATAGAAGAAAGAATCGCAGTGATATGATTCAATGCAATATTAAAATGACCCATTAACCCAAAATTGAGAATAACTGCTGATGAGAGTGGAACCACAGCCAAAAGCCCCCAAACTAGCTGCTTAAAAAAAACTGCCGAAATAACTCCAATGAGTAGAATAGAAAATGCAATACTTAATGTACAAGATTTAATAATCATAAGTACCATATCTCGAAAAACAACCATCATTCCGGTTACATGGACCTTCAAATCTGATTTCAGCTCTTTGCGGACATAGTTATTAACCATTTCTAAATATGAAAATATTTCTTCTGTAGACATAATTTTGCTCAGTACAGTAATTAGACCTACCTTATAATCATAATCAACCATAGATGAAAAATCTTCAGGATCACCAGACATAGAATACATTGTAAAAAGGTTATTCACCTGCTGCCTGCTTTCGGGGATATTTTCAAAAGCAGGATTATCTTCCATAACTGTATGGTGCATTTGTTTGACTACATCTGCAATAGAATAACTGATTGATATTTTATCATCCTTTTCCATGGATTCCTGCAATAGCAACATATCATTCAATATCGCAGGGTCCTTTAGATCTCCTTCTACTCTTGCACGGACATCCATGGTTCCTGTCATCTCTTGCTCCATAAAATCCATACTATCGCGGATCTCTGTTCCTGGTTTAAAAAAGTGTGCAAGATTCACATCAACAGAAATATTAAATAGTCCTACAGCCCCTACAAGCACCATGAAAATACCTATTGTAAATATATATTTAGGATGGGTTGGAACCACCTGACCTAGACGCTCTATCATTTTTTCAAATGGACTTGATTCGGATATTGCTTTAGAGCTCAAATCCCATTTTCTAAGACTGATTACTGCAGGCAACATAAGGGAACTCAATAACCAAGCCCAGACTATACCTGCTGAGATAGTAATTCCATAACCAATCATTGGTTCCAACGGAGAAAAAATCATAGTTAAAAAAGCAGCTACTGTTGTTATACTGGTTAAAAATATTGGGACAAGTAAAGAATCCATAGTGATGATGAGAGCATTTCGCACATCTCCTTTCAACCTCATTTCCCTGAAAAATTTGGTAACTACATGAACACCGTCAGAATTTGCAATAGTTAATAGAATAATGGGCATTGATGTATTTACTAAAGTAAATAAAAATCTGTCAGATCCTGTAATCTTATATGCCCAACCCAAAAAACCCATCATTGCAATAAGTGATAGACCAATTACCATCATAACCATTGCCAACCCAGGTAAACTTCTTAGATTAATTAGTAAAATAGCAACCATGATAAATAAACCTACTTTTACAAGTGACTTCACATCATCTCGAATTACCCCAGGAATAGTTCCCGTTATATAAGCTGGTCCACCATAATGCACATCATAATCCCGTGTGATAGGATTTACAACTTCTACTAATTTATTTCTTACACGATCTAAGCCAAATCCATCATGAGGTTTAACTATAACTATTAAATAATCTCCATTTTTACTTATAAATCGATCCTTAACAAACGGGTTCTTATTAAGGTATAATTTGATATCCTGGATACCGCTACTGGTTAATTCTCTATCGTACTGTAAATCATCTATCTCCATAAATCCATCATAATTATCAATCCGGGTTGTAGTTGATATACTTTGAGCTTCTTCAATTTCATTCAATGCTTCCAATTCCATTGAAACATCCCAAAGTACTTCGAAAGCATCAGGGGAAAAGATGGATTTACCCTTTTCCCCAAAGGAAATAAAAATAATTTCAGTACTGCCAAATTCTTCCTGAACCTTATCCCAAGCAATTCGGGACTCTAAATTTTTTGGCAACATTTTCATCATATCATCATCTATAACAAAAAATTGCATTCCTGATGCCATGATTAATGTTGCAATTAAGGAAACGATAATGGTTCTTTTAGAGTGGTTTAAACTTTGATTAATAAACCAATTTCGAATCGGGGAATTAGTAAGGTTAGAATGCATTAATTAAAATATATTTTTATAAAAAATAAAACAACTAATATAATTACTTTTAATTTGGATATAATAAGTTCAAAACCAAATTATTTTGAAAACAAATAGGTTCAGTTATTAATTATAAATTGCACTAAAATCATAATATCAGAAAAATTAAGAGTCCCATCACCATTATAATCAGCTGGTGGAGTTGATGCATACCCAAAACCGTAGTACATATCTGAAATAAGAAGAATATCCATTACACTCAGTGTCTCATCAAAATTAACATCGCCATTTGTATATTCAGGAAAATCAATTCCTAAGTAATCCAAGGAATACTTTTGAGCCCGGGCTATCATAGATCCACCACCCCCTGCATGAATGTAATCCCAGACAACTTCCTGTTCTGCAGTAACTTCAAAAATGCGCGAATCATTTGCGACGGTGATCAATGTATTGCCATTTGGTAATCGAAATGAACCAGACTGCACATTGGAATGAAAGTTATTTGTGTACGTCCATACTGGATTCTCCGGTCCATAGGCCTGTCCTGGTTCTAAATAATATGTACCATTTTCATTTATAGGAGTTTCTATTTCAAAAACAGCAGATCGAGATTGTTGACCAGCAGAAATATAATTATTATTAAATATAATTAAATTTCCTGCTCCAGGATATCCTGCAGAAACCCAGTTAACCCCGTGCTGGGAATCTAGCTTTTGATTAGCAGCTGTACCTCTGTTATAAACCTGAGGATTGCCCCAGCGATAAAGAAAATCTCCTCCTTTTCCTGCATTCCCGCCAGTATGCCCTGCTGCTTCTTCTGTAGTTGTACTGTGATCTATAATATAAACTTCTCCATGGTGTCGACTGGAAATTGCAATCTGATCTAGTTCCTCATTATAAGAAATGGCATTAAAATGTTTCCAATCTGCATTTGGGCCTCCAGGACCTTGATTTGAGCCAACATTCCCAAAATTGATATTCTGTAATTCGGGATGCTCTGAAACAACGCCATAATTTACTATGCTAGAGTCTACATCCTGGATTAAATGATCCCATAGGTGCCATTCCCAAACAATATTTATTTCATTTTCATAAGGTTCAAGCTCTAAGATGGCAGCACTCCACATTTCATTTAGATTATTTACGACATTGATTCGTCCCATCTCTTGCCAACCTTTGCCAAAGCCACCATAATAGGGAGAGTCATTGCCTTGTGTCGCTGGGTGTCTCTCCCACACTAATACTAGAATATTTCCATTCGGTAACGGTTCAATATCATGGTGATGTTGATAAATTTCATCAGCAATTTCAGTATACCATAATAAATCACCACTCCAATTAAATATTGAAATACCTCCTCCTACACCTCCTCCAGTCATTGTTGGGTTTGAGACACGGTAAGGATAAAGCAGAGTACTGTCTTGAAGAAGATAAGGCATACTTGCAGCACCGCGTTGATGCTCCCATGAATGAATTAGGTTGAGGTCATTATCTATTAGATAGCTATAGTAAGGGCCGCCTTGTCCTTGACTATTTCCAATAGGAGAGAATAGAGTAAGCCCATCAAAAGCTTGTCCCCAAAGCATATGTAAATAGAAAAAACAAAGAAGAATAGTATTTTTTATTTTCATTTTTTATGAAAATAAAATGCAATTACAATTTTCAAAATAATTAAATACTCTTATATCTATTCAGTTTAATGATATAATTTAGTTTAAGCTCTAACCTTTTCAATCAAACGTTTTATTTTGTTTTGGCTCTAAGAAGAATACTAACAGTATACATTATCATTGGTAGAACATTTGGGGTATGGATTACTCCTATTTTTACTGGTATTTTACTTTTAATACTAAGGATATTCGTTAGCCTAGGTAGAACTATAGATTTTTTTTTATTTCCATCAATTATTAAACCGATTGAGAAACCAATCATTATTATTGGGAATCCCCGTTCTGGGACAACCTTTTTGCATCGTTACCTTATCAAACTAGGGATGGGAACGGGATCGGAATTATGGCAAATGATCTACCCATCCATTATAATTCAAAAAATAATAAAACCCATTCTCCCTCTAATGGAAATTATAAGTCCTGCCAGACACCATTCTACGGAAGCCCACAAGACAAGTTTAAATTCTGTTGAAACAGATGATGTATCTCTTTTATTCCGTTATTTCGATGGTTTTTTCTTATACGGATTTTTCTTAGCTTTTAATGAAAAAGACCTATTTGAATGGGTGGACCCCAATATTAGGGATACGTCCTCCAGGGATTTTTCTTGGTTCAATTCACTTTGGAAACGTAATCAGAAATCGAATAGAGGAAGCCGTTATATTGGAAAATTATTTAGTCTGAGCAGCAATCTACCAGCATTCCAAAATAGATTTCCTCATGCAAAAACCTTATATTTGGTTCGCGACCCTTTAAAGGTAATTCCTTCTGGATTGAGCCTGGTAACTGGTGTCTTAGATAAAAAATTTAATTTTTGGTCATTGGATGAAAATGTTAAATCCAGATTCATCAAAAGATTATATTCTGCTCTTGTAGAATTATTAAATCGATTTCACTTTGACTGGATTCAGGAAAATATTAACAGAGATAAAGTATTGATCGTCCATTATGATAGAATGATGAATAACTTTGAATCTGTAATGGAAGAAATAATGATTTTTACTGAAACAGAACCAAACTCGCAAATGATAAAAAATATTAGAGAGACTGCCGAAAGTCAAAAAAAATACATAAGCAACCATCAATATGATCTGGAAAAATTTGGCCTTACTGAAGAAAATATTAAAAAAGACTGTGCTCATATATACAAGACATTTTTAGGTTGATATATGATACAAAAGATTTTCACTTTACCGCTACTAATTTCCCTACCTCTTGGATTAGATCTTCGTCCAATACAATCTATAAGGAACTGGGAAACCCTTCAATCTGGTAAAATTAATATAGAGTGGACAACCTATCGAGGGTTCCCAATCAGTAAAGCAGAAACAATATTACATTATCCAATAAATGAAATTGCCATTGTTATAAACGATATAGAGCATTACCCTAGTATTTTTAAAAGGGTAACCGCAACTAAACAATTAGAGCCAAATATTATCCAAATTATTTTGAAAATGCCATTTCCATTTGATGGGAGAGATTACATTATTAAATATGATTTAGAAAAATTTGAAAACACATGGGTTTTTTCGTTCCATTCTGTGGAACATTCAGATGGATTACTCAATCCAAAACATGTAAGATTACACAACGCAGCTGGAATCTGGATTCTTACCAAGGAAGCAATAGATAAAACCAAAGTAACCTATGCATGGAATGGTGAGCTACTTGGAAATTTTCCTGATTTTGCTCTTTATCGTGCGTGGATTACCCAAGGTAATGAAATATTATACTGGCTTGGGGATGCTTTATCAAAAAAGAATAATTCATGAAAAAATCTGCTCTCATATTTTTGGTTTCATTATGCTTCAGCGATCAGCAAAAAAATGATTTTAAAGGATATGCAAATTTTGCATATATCTCAAGGTTGTCTGATTTTTCTCTAATAGATATACCATACAGAATGGTTTCACTGGACTTTGAAAATAGATCGAAAAATCTTTCATTAAATGGAAATTTTGTTTTGGAATATCAAGTTAGGAGTGATACATACTTTTTAGAATCAATAGATCCACAGGATTTTAGGCTGGATATGCGTGAACTTTATGCAACTTATATTGGAAGTAATATTGAAATTCAATTAGGAAAACAAATTCATTCCTGGGGAAGTGTTGATGAAAATAGTCCACTGGATAATGCAGGTGCAAAAGATTATTACTATATTTTCTTTTCTGGTAAAGAGCGAAAAATAGGATCTCTGTCTGCTAAAATAGATTATTATTTTAACAATCTAAAAGCAAGTATAGTTTTCTCACCATTGCACCAAACGAACCGAATACCACTTGGCAATGATGATTTCCCTATCACACTACCTGTTTATCCTAAAGGAAGGCAAATATATCCAATAAGTGAACTTCCTCTTGAAGGTGGTATTTATACTACAATCTCCCACGGAAAAGGAGATGTCTCATTTTCATATTATTCAACATATGATAGAATATTTAATTTAACAGGTGTAAATATCTATGGCCATGGGTCTGATCTTTCTTTCCCTTATATAGACATATTGTATGGCTATCGTAAAACAAATATTCTTGGTATTGGAGGTGTGATAATATTGGAATGGTTTGTTCTGCGTGGAGATATAGGATATTTTTTGACAAAGGATCTTAACTCAAATATAAAACGCGAAAGTACGAACAATCCTGTCTGGTATGATTCACTTCATTTTTCATATCCTTTAAAAGAACAATCAAACTATTATCAAACAACCTTCCAGATAGAAGCAGAACTACCATTCAACATGAATTTAATTGCACAATACTTCCAGCACGACACAATATCCTACTCATCTGAAAATCTTCCTGTAGATCAGGAAATAAGTTTACCTAATCTTAATATTGATCCCGAAGAAATAACACCAGCTTTCTTTTTTAACCCTGGAGTTGGAGCACCATTGGCCACTCTTACGAATAAGGCAGCAATTATAATGATAGACAGATTATTTATGAATCAAGAATTAAAATTTTCTATCATGTCAATTATGGATTTGGAAACCAATTTAGGATTAAATAAGGTTTTAGGATCTTTAACTGAATTTAAAATTGAATATAATATGTATCGTAACCTCTTAGGATTATTTTCCATAACTAAGATAAATGGTTCAAATATCCATCCAGAAGGTAATAACTATCAGTTTAACAAAATGGAAAGTTTTTCGCATATTCGATTTGAAATTAAATATTTTTTCTAAAAGGAAATTATTTTGAAAACTAAGATCACGGGGGTAGGTATCTATATCCCACCAAAAATAGAAACCGCTAAGGATATTGCATCTAGAATTGGGAAATCCTTTGATTGGGTAATAAATAAATCAGGTGTATTAGAGCGTCGGGTTTCATCTATTGATGTTGATGAAATGGGCGCTGTTGCAGCAAAAGAAGCACTTGGAAATGGAAGCCAGCCTGACCTGATAATAAATGCATCTGGTGTTCCTAAACAAACCATTCCTGATACATCTACTTTCTTCCAGAAAGCCTTAGGCTTTCAAGGTATACCATCCTTTAGTATCCATTCTACCTGTCTTTCATTTATCACTGCTTTTCATACTGCCAGTTCTCTTATTCAATCTAAAATTTATAAAAGGATACTGATCGTCTCATCTGACCGAGGAACATCTGGACGAAATTTTGATGAACCAGAGAGCGCGTGTCTTTTAGGAGACGGAGCAGCTGCAGTTGTAATTGAACCATCAATCAAACAGGAAAAAAGCAAGCTTTTATATTATAATATGCAAACCTGGCCAAGCGGATCTCACTTAACAGAAGTCCGCGGCGGGGGCACAAATAAACACCCTTTGGATCCAAAAACAACTATATCCGATAATCTATTTAGCATGGATGGTCCAGCCGTATATAAGATTGCTAGAAAAAAAGTCTACAAAATGTTAAAAAAATCCTTAAAAGCGACCAGGATGGAGAGTGATGATATTGACTGGGTTGTGCCTCACCAGGCTTCACGTAAAGCCGTTGATGCTTATGTGTCAGTAGGAGGATTTAAAGAAAAAAAAGTGATCAATATTTTACCAAAATTTGGTAATTGCGTGGCTGCATCATTACCAATGGCATTAACAACCGCTATAAATGATAAAAGAATTAAACGAAACGATACAGTCCTCTTAATCGGAACTGGCGCAGGATTATCTGTAGCCTGCGCAATAATCAAATATTAAGTTTATATGAAACCAAAAAAATTTTAGATCGTTTTTTAATGATAAAAAAAATAAAAAGTGTTGTTTTCATTTTTCCCATTGCATTATCACAGTCCCTTTTATGCGCAGGTTTAATTAGTCCCGAAAATGGTGATACGCTATCTTATATTCATGTTCTATTTGAATGGGAACAACTTCCAGAAACAGAAAATTATGAGATTCAAATTGCTGAAGATGAAAATTTTGATACCATAATTTCTCAGAAACAAACTGGAAATCTGTTATATATTGAAGATGAAAATTTAGAATGGAATCACAGTTATCATTGGAGGATAAGACCAATATTTACATCTAACCAGGAAGTTTCCTGGTCAGAAATTTATTCTTTCTCTACTGATACAAAATTATCGAATACGATTACAACAATATTTAATGAAACCCAAGTTCAGAATGGAGTCACGATTTTCAGCTCGTTTTTTAACTATTTTTCGGCAGTTATAGATAAAAATGGTCGTGAAATATGGAATTCAGGTACAGAAAATATTGTTTATTATAATACTTCTTTAAACGGTGATTTATTAGGTTGTTATCTCAAAACAGGAACAGAGAATAATCTTCCTGGGATTGAATTTTCTTTTGACGAAAATATCCTTTGGCGGGAGCCAAACGATGAATTTTTGCATCATGATCTAGTCCAGTTACCAAATGGAAACTATATGGGCATTATTGAAACAACATCCATGGGAACTATACCAATTGGTGCATGGACACCACAATTTCAAGGACTAGGTTTTCAAGCAGATGGAACAACAATGGAGTTTACATGGGTTGGTGATAAACTAGTAGAATGGGATAGTGAAACTGGAGATGTAATCTGGAGCTGGAATACTTTTGATCATTTTTCAATGTTGGATTATGATCAATATGGAGGTACCTGGAATCAAGCCTATACAGATCTTCAATATGATTGGACACACGTTAATGCATTAGTATTTGATCCAAATGATAATTCTATTTATATATCAACCCGCCATCTTTCCAGAATTACTAAAATTAATTATCCATCTGGAGAAATAATCTGGAATATGGGGCATCAGCTTGCATCAAATGATATTGATATGGGTTCAGAACTTGGTTTCAGTTTTCAACATAGTCTTCAAATTCTGCCTAATGGAAATATTCTTACTTTCGATAACGGTAACCTTAGTCCTGAATTTCGAGGAACTGATGAACCTATATCAAGAGTCATTGAAATTGCAATAAATCAATCTGAAAGTAACTTCGCTGCAGAATTAGGCTGGTCTTATGAATTACCATTGGATCTTTTTGGATTTGCTTCCGGTAATGCTCAAAAGCTCAACAATGGTAATGTTCTAATTACAACCATTGGTGGTGGTGGAAGATCTCTTGAAGTTAATGAAGCTGGAGATATCATCTGGCAAGCAGAATATAATTTATCTTTGCCAATTGGAGCAGTCTATCGTGCCAACCGGATACCTGATTTGTATCCTGTAGCATATTCTATCCTGATAAATAATTATCAAGAATACAATGGCAACAAAGGAGTCTATTTACAAGAAGGTATTTCTGATATTTCTTTTACGCTTATCCATAAAGGGAGTTATTCGGAAACTTTCTTCTATTTTATAGAAGATGTTGCAGGCTGGTTCGATTCAACAGCTGGAGAAGTACTCCTTCATCCAGGGCAGGAAACAACTTTGATTTTCTCTGGAAATATTTCATCTAATATAAATATAAATCCTATTTCTATAAATGTAACACCCATCCACCATCCTGAAAAATCAAAGAGCATTACCGTAACTGGTTTCACAAATCCACTTACAGAAATAAAAATAGCTACCCCTTCTCATTTCAGATTGGAAGATCCATTTCCAAACCCATTCAATTCATCTACCACCATAGGATACTCTACTAGAATGGATGATAAAGCAATTCTACAAATTTTTGATATTACTGGCAGGTTAGTTGTTACTCTTGAAAAAGAAAGACTTAGATCTGGTTATAAGGAAATATTATGGAATGCGAAGAATCAACCGGCAGGTTTATATATAATAATATTAACTCAAGGAAATGAAATTGAGACTAAAAAAATCATTTATCTAAAATAATGAAAAAAAATTTACTGTTGATAATCTTGATATATTTTAATCAGATTTTATTTTCCCAATGCGATAGTGCATACACTATTTATACAGATTTTCCTTCTAATGTAACCATCCTTTCAGGAGATTCCTGCCTCTATGATGATGATATTGCAGTTCTAGATTCTCTGATAATTATCAATAATCTCAATTATAATTCACCGTTAAATCTTGGAACTCAAACCTGGTTCAATGGCAGGCTTCGATTTCTTGTTGCAGGTAATTATGGAAATAGTTCCGGTGTGAATGATACAATATATTTTTTACCTGATAATATTGGTAACTGGTCTGATTTATCATCTCTCTATCTGGAATGGAATAGGATATCTGAACTGCCAGAATCTTTTAGTAGATTAGTAAATCTACAATCCTTTTATATCAATAATAATGTATTAATATCGCTTGGAGATAGTATAGGAAATCTCTCAAATCTATATTTTCTTGATTTAGGTTATAATAAAATCTCTAATCTTCCTGAATCTATATGCAACCTTGAAAATTTATCCTATTTATGGTTATTTAATAATAATCTTGAATCATTACCAGAATGCTTATGTGATATGGGTTTGGACTGGAATAATAATGATGCAGGTGGCTATCCATATTTTGCGATTGGAGCTAATTCTCTAT
>CEUY01192516.1_pt1 | contig 15743 bp, 16 predicted proteins | sample 361481 | NCBI WGS metagenome assembly CEUY01 (sample SAMEA2622737, study PRJEB7988) | marine metagenome | isolation source: saline water (ENVO:00002010), including
AAAGCGCAGCAAAGCCGGCACCTCGAGGAATTCGTTCGCAGCATGGGCGAGGCGCCGGTTGCCCCGCTTGTGCATAAGGCGAACGAGCAGCACTATGAGGTGCCCGCAGAGTTCTTTCAGCAGATTTTGGGCGCTCATTTGAAATACAGCTCAGCCTTTTGGGATGGGGTTGATACGCTGGACGAAGCTGAAGCACAGGCATTGGCTTTGTCTTGTGATCACGCGGATCTCAAAGATGGACAGGAAGTATTGGAGCTGGGCTGTGGTTGGGGTTCGTTGACGTTGTGGATGGCAAAAACGTATCCCGCATCGACTGTCACGGCCGTTTCCAACTCCCATTCACAGAGATTGTTCATCGAGCAGCGCGCCATCGAAGCGGGTCTTGGCAACGTGCGGGTCATCACCGCGGACGTCAATCATTTCTCGATCGATCAGTGTTTTGATCGCATTGTGTCGGTCGAGATGTTTGAGCATCTGCGTAACTACGCCAGTATCTTCGACAGGGTAGCCGGGTGGCTGAAATCGGACGGGCGTTTTTTTATGCACATCTTTTGTCACCACAGCACGCCTTATCTTTTCGAGGACCGTGACAACACAGATTGGATGAGTCGTTATTTTTTTTCGGGCGGGATGATGCCGAGCGCAGACCTCCCTTTGGAATTTCAGGATTCTCTGTGCTTTGAGAACCGATGGGACTGGAGCGGCGTTGAATATCAGAAAACGGCAGAGGCTTGGCTGGATAAATTAGATGCAGCGCATGATGATGTCTTTGCCATTTTTGCTGATACCTATGGAACGACCAACGCAAAGATGTGGGTGAACCGCTGGAGAATATTTTTTATGGCGTGTGCCGAGTTATTCGGGATGCGTGGAGGAGATGAGTGGCGGGTTAGCCATTTCCTTTTCAATAAACGTTGAGGGCTTTCAGTGAAACGATTTTTTGGCCGCAAGAGCGCGTGGATATCAGTATTGTTGGCGGCGGTTGGCTCAACCGCGTGTTCATTTAATTCGATGGCCGTTGAGCCTCTCAGCCCGGTCGAGTATGTAGACCTGGAGCGCTTTATGGGCCGTTGGTATGTGATCTCCTCGACCCCCACCTTTATCGACAAAGAAAGTTATAACGCGATCGAGGAATATACGCTCGCTGAAGACGGCAGGATTAAAACCAAATTTTCATTTTTTGACGGCGGCTTCGATGGCGAGCTCAAAACCTACCATCCCAAAGGTTTTGTCAGGCCGGATGGATCCAATGCCGTTTGGGGAATGCAGTTTATTTGGCCGATCAAGGCGGACTATCAGATTGTGTATCTGGATGAGAACTACCGTCGCGCGATTATCGCCCGGGAAAAGCGCGATCTTGTCTGGCTCATGGCAAGAGAGCCCAGCATTCCCGACGAAGAATATCAGGCGCTCTTAGCGCGAATCGTCGCGCTGGGCTATGACGCGGAAGACCTGCGTCTCACGCCTCAGCAGTGGGATTGACGGAATAGGCGACGCAGTCCGGCCGCGTCGCACTGTTTCCAGTTAAATCTGTTCTCGGCCATGACATCTTCGGTAGAGCGTGCCGGCCGTCGTCTTTTTTTGGTCCTGCCGGGCCAGTGCTTTCCTATGCAGTTCGTCAAACCCTGGCTGCATTGTGACTTTCTGCTTTCCGAATGGGGGCCAAACCTGCTGGAGGATCAGCATCACCAGCTGAAACTGGTGATGCTGATCCGCTCATTGCGCGCTTATGCAGATGAGTTGCGCAAGGCCGGTGCCAACGTCATCTACCACTCTCTTGAGGATGAGCGGTGCGGGACGTTTTCCGATCAGCTCAGCCGTGCCGTCAAGACCGCCTCTTGCTCAGAGCTCGTGTATTTTGAGATTGAGGATCGCTCATGCGCTACCGTGGTATCCGATCTCGCAACGTCGTTAAGCCTGAGGCAAAAAGCACTTTCCAGTCCGATGTTTTTGTGTTCACGGGAAAGTTTTGCCGATTACCTCAAACAGGAGCGTCGGCCGCGGATGGCAAGTTTCTACCGAGAACAGAGAAGAGAACTTGGCCTGCTGTTGAACCAAGACGGAAAACCGCTGGGCGGTAAGTGGAGCCTGGACGCTGAGAATCGCAAGGCCTTGCCAAAGTCGCTCGTGCCGCCGGCTCCTAACTTTTCGCGCCCGGACAAGACAACGCGTGATGTGATGATGTTTGTGAAGTCGCGTTTTTCGGCAGCGCCCGGCGATGCTGGTGATTTTTCTTATCCCGCAACGCGCCGACAGGCGGAGCAGTGGCTGACCGAATTCATGGTTGAGCGTCTCGAACTGTTTGGCGACTATGAGGATGCACTCACGACCCGATCAGAAGTGGTGTACCACTCTCTGGTCTCCCCCCTTTTGAATGTTGGCCTGTTGACACCGGCGGACGTTATCCGTCGGGTCATTCGGCGTCACCAACAAAGCGCTATCCCCCTCAATTCTCTTGAGGGATTCATACGGCAGGTGATTGGATGGCGTGAATTTATCCGCGGGATTTATCATCATTTTGGCAAAGAGCAGGCCTCGGCAAACTTTTTTGGTCACGGTTCGCAATTGACCGATCACTGGTATGAGGGAACGACCGGCATAGCGCCTCTGGACTATGTAATCAAGAAGACGCAGCGATGGGGTTGGGCGCATCATATCGAACGGCTGATGGTAGTCGCTAATCTGATGAACCTGTGTCGCATCCATCCACAATCGGCGTACCGCTGGTTTATGGAGATGTACGTCGACTCGGCACACTGGGTGATGGGCCCGAACGTATTCGGCATGGGGCTGTTTAGTGACGGCGGAATTTTTGCAACCAAGCCCTATCTCTGTGGTTCCAGTTACCTCATCAAGATGGGGGATTTCGGCCGGGGCGACTGGTGTGATACGGTCGACGGCCTGTACTGGCGGTTTGTCCAGGACCATGCCGAGGTCTTGTCGCGCAACCATCGCACCGCGATGATGCCTCGGAATCTTGATCGGCTGTCGGGCGCACGACGCGAGAAGATCTTTCCTGCTGCGGAAGCGTTTCTCGCGGCCAAGACACGCCCGCTTTTGTCCTGAAATCAATTGCTGCGGTTTCACGCGACCCTCACGTTGACGCGACGGATTGATCACGTTGTGGAGCGTATCTTGAGTTTGGAACAATCAATCAAACTGGAAAAAGAGATATGGAAATTGTGATTTTGGCGACAGGCATAGTTTGTGCAGCAGTCTTTATTCATACCTTCCTAACCCTGGAATCCCATGCCAACCAGCCCGCACGCATACCGGCCCGAATTGATCGCGGCAGGTAGAGCCGGTGCCACACCGAAGGTCATGCGGTGCGATCATCGATCGATAGAGTAGACTACCCCCATCGTGTTGATCAGTTTTCTTGGGTGTTGCGCCATGACTTTTCGGACCTTTATTTTTTTGATGCTGTCGTTCTGTGCGGCAGCGGCGTGGGCGGACGGTGTGCCGCAGGCGATTCAGGACAAAGCCGCGGAACTGATTCCCGACCGGTTGCCGGACTCGGTGGGCCCGACGCCGGTAGCCGGTCTATATGAAGTCACCTTCGGGACACAGGTGGTCTACCTGTTTGGAGATGGACAGCATCTTTTGAGCGGCGACCTGATTGACCTTGATGCCGGTGCCAACCTCACTGAAGACGCCAGGAAGTCGGGTCGCAAGTCGGTGATCGATAGCCTCGACGAGGCCGGCATGGTGGTTTTCTCCCCGACAGACACCATTAGTACCATCACCGTGTTTACCGATACGGAGTGTGGCTATTGCGTGCGTTTACATCAGGAGATCAACCAGCTGCTGGTCGCCGGTGTCGAGGTACGCTATCTCGGCTATCCCCGGGCGGGAGTAGGGTCTTCGTCCTTTGATACGCTGGTATCGGTGTGGTGTTCGGACGACCCCCAGCAGGCAATGACCGACGCAAAAGCAGGCAGAGCCATAGAACCACGCAGCTGTAAAACCGACATCGCGAGACACATGGAGGCAGCGCAGGGTGTAGGCGTTCGCGGCACGCCAACGATTGTGCTGGAGGATGGCAAGACCATTCCCGGATATGTCCCGGCTGGGGAATTGATTCCGATGGCACTTGCGGCGGCTTCCGCCATCAACTGAGCGCTCGTCATGAGGTACCGCGCACTCCTCATGCGTGCGGCCATTGCCCTTTTGGCTGTCGCATCTCTATCGCGTGTCAGCGCAGCCGACAGCGCATCGACAGCATTGACGCCGGTACCTTCAGAGCATGCTTCGCCGCCCACGCTCCTTCTGAAGAACCTCAACGGTGATCGGCAATCACTTGCGGATTTTTCCGGAAAAGTACTGCTGGTGAATTTTTGGGCAACCTGGTGTCCACCTTGCGTGAAGGAGTTGCCCTTGATGCAGGCGCTGCGGCGACAACTTGCCGATGAGCCCTTTGAAGTGATCGCGGTTAACGTGGGCGAAGGCCCGGTCGACGTCAGAAATTTCCTCAACCGACTCGATGCGGGGCTGGACTATCCGATACTGCTCGATGAAAACATGGTGACGGCAAAAAGATGGAAAGTAAGGGCATTGCCGACGACCTATATCATCGACCCTAAGGGCCGAGCCCGTTATCTCGCGATGGGAGAGCGGGATTTTGGTGCTCCCGATGTGGTGGCATTGCTCCGATCGCTTGCTCTGCCGGACTCGTAAGGCAGTGACAGCCCCGTTGAGGGTTAAGGTTCGGACCCCGTCCGGTATCAAAGCAAAACCACGTATCGGGGCGTCAGCATGAAGTCACTTCGCTTTTTGACGCCATTGCTGATCTTTCTGGTCGTTGGCGCATTTTTGGCAGTCGGGTTGAAACTCGACCCGCGAGAAGTGCCGTCGCCCCTGATCGACAAACCGGCCCCCCAGTTCGAGTTGCCGCGCCTGCTGCAGATGGAGGGATTAGTGGGCACGAGGGATCTGCGTGGAGAGGTCTGGTTGTTGAATGTCTGGGCATCGTGGTGTGCCGCCTGTCGAGTGGAGCATCCGTTGTTTAACGATCTGGCTGGAAAAAAGATCGTCAGGATCGTGGGACTCAACTACAAGGACGCATCGGCCGATGCCCGAAGATGGTTACGCGAGTTTGGAAATCCCTATGACGTGATTGCGGTAGACCTGGAGGGAACCGTCGGAATCGATTGGGGCGTTTACGGCGTGCCCGAGACATTTGTCATCGATCGTGAAGGAATCATCCGGTATAAACACATCGGCCCCGTTGACCGCAACGTACTGAGTGACGTGATTTTGCCTTTGGTGAGCGATCTGAGAGGCTAGCTGAATGCGCCAAGGTGCGCATCGCTCGCGCAGTTTTTGGTGTGCTAAATTGGCCGGGCGCTGTTTAATGCAACCAGAACCTATCAAAGAACACTAAGCGGCCATGCGGGCCCACACCGCTAACAGAGCAAAGGAAGCAGATTATGTACATCGATTTTGGCGATATGACACCCCAGCAGGTGTACATCACCATGACCCAGACGGTGATTCCCCGGCCAATCGCCTGGGTGCTGTCGGAGAATCCAGATGGGTCGCTTAATCTTGCGCCTTACTCCTATTTCAACGCGGTCTCGAGCGATCCTGCGCTGGTGATGATTTCGGCCGGTGTGAAGCCCGATGGCGGGATCAAGGATACCCGTGACAATATTCGCGACCGCCGGGATTTCGTCATTCACATTACCAGTCTGGATCAACTGGATAACATGAACGCCTCTTCGGCTAGTTTCGACCCCGGTGTATCGGAGGTCGATCAACTGGGGCTTTCGACAGTGCCGATTGAGGGATCCCGCCTGCCGCGCCTCGCCGATACACGGGTCGCCTTTGCCTGCAGCCTTTACGACATCCACTATATCGGGGAGGGCCCCCAGTCACTTATTCTCGGAGAAGTCCACGGTTTGTTCGTGGACGACAGCGCTGTAGGAGAAGATGCCAAAGGCCGGCGTAAAATCCTTGCCGATAAGATCAACCCAGTCGGCAGACTGGGTGCCAGTGAATATGTCAGCTTTGGTGAACTATTGACCCGTCAGCGTCCTGACTGATCTTCGCTGCGGCGCGGCCGATAACTACGGATGATGCGACGTCATCTTTGCGGAGCAAGGACGGCTGTCTGCGTGTTTTAGGATCCTGAGTGTGAGGGTTTTGCGGGCGTTGAAAAGAGCAACGAAGACAACTGCATCATACCTTGCGGATCAAAGCAGGCTAGGCTCAAAGAGCGCTGAAAAACGTTTGTCGCCGTTCAATTCATGAGGCTAAATATCTGATTGGAAAGCGGATCGCACTTCACCATGCTGCCTGGACGACGGACTGTCTTTTGCACAAACAGTCGGTAACGGGCGAAGAGGTGGCCGATTCAGGCCTATTTTTCTCAGGGGCTAGCCTGTATGGGCCTAACTGTCTGAAAAGTAGGCAATATTTTACTGCCTAAAAAATAGGCAATCAGGCGCACAGGCCTTTTGCCAGTTGGTGAGAACTCCTGAGCGACAACTTGTGCACAAAGTTATCCACAGCTTCTGTGGGCAACCCGCAAACCCTTTGGTGCGTCAATCATTTATGACCCAATACTTGTGTGCGACGGAAAGTGTAATGTGTAAATCATCTGGCAGCATCGGTTCCTTTTTCTCATGAGTGCTAAACGAATTGTGCAGGTGGCATTACCGGTTAGGCTGCGCCGCCTATTCGATTACCGCGTCGATCATCTGAATCAGGTTCCCCATGTGGGTGCGCGGGTATTGGTGCCGCTGCAAAAGCGCAAAGTCGTTGGGATCGTTTGCGCAAGTCGTGAAAACAGTGAGCTGCCGTTTTCGAAACTTAAGCCCGTGAGCCGCGTTCTTGACGATAAACCGCTATTGCCAAAAGAGTTGTTCAGGCTGCTGCTCTGGGCCGCGGCCTATTACCATCACCCGGTTGGCGATGTGTTGCAGACGGCTTTGCCGGTTCGACTTCGGCGGGATTGTCCGTCGGAACCCAAGCCACTTTATCTCTGGCGTATCAGCGATGCCGGTCGGGAGCGCCTTGATACGATTCCAGTGCGATACGCGGCCCAGCGGCAGGTGCTGGAATTGCTCGTAAGCGCCCAAGAGAGCGCTCTGGCAGGCAAAAGCCTGTCATCAACCCTCCCCAACGCGGCGACGGTGCTGGCGCGCCTTGAGGGGCAGGGTTTTGTGGAGAAGGTCACGGTGGACCTGCCGGGGTCGCCTCCTGAGACCGAGGCGGCCGCGGCACTGAATCCGGCACAGCAGGCAGCGAGTGCCGCTCTGCAGGGGGCGGAGGGCAGCTACACACCTTTCCTGTTGGACGGGGTGACCGGCAGCGGCAAAACAGAGGTATATCTGGATTGCGCTTGCCGAATCATTTCCCGCGGACGTCAGGCATTGGTACTGGTGCCCGAGATTGCGCTGACGCCACAGCTCATCGCACGCTTTGAAGGACGCTTGGGGAGTTCCCTAGCGGTGCTGCACTCGGGTTTAACGGATACCGAGCGCCACCGGGCCTGGTGGCGTGCCCGGCAGGGGAGCGCAGCGGTGGTGCTGGGGACCCGGTCGGCGGTATTTGCACCCATGGCCCGGCCCGGCGTCATTATTGTGGATGAAGAGCACGACCTGTCCTACAAGCAGCGGGAGGGATTTCGCTACCACGCAAGGGATATCGCGGTAAAAAGGGCGCAGTTGGCTGATATTCCGGTGGTGCTGGGTTCTGCGACACCCTCGCTCGAAAGCATGGCCAATGTGGCAAACGGACGTTACCGGCATTTGAAGCTTGAATCGCGGGCAGGCTCCTCCAGGTTACCGAAAGTCGAGATTCTCGACCTGAATCGCCTGGCTCTCAACGATGGGCTGTCAGCGCCGGTAGTCGGTGCAATTAAGGACTGTCTCTCGCGAGGGGAGCAAAGCCTGGTTTTCGTCAATCGTCGTGGCTTTGCCCCGGTCATGGTCTGCACCGAGTGCGGTTGGCAGGCGCGTTGCCCCCGTTGTGACGCCAGGCAGACACTGCACCGGCGCACCGGCCGGGTTATCTGTCACCATTGCGGGAGCCAGGTCTCGGCGCCGTCTACGTGTCCGGAATGCCAAAAAGAGACTTTGTTCCCTGTGGGTGAGGGAACCCAGCGGGTGGAAGAGGCGCTGGTCCGGATTTTCCCCGAGGCGGACGTGATGCGGATAGATAGTGATGTCGCCGGGCCGTCGGACGAGATAGCCAAAGCGCTTCAAGCGGTCCGGGATCGCAAGGTCGACATTCTGGTGGGCACCCAGATGCTGTCAAAGGGGCACGATTTTGCCGGTGTCACCCTGGTCTGTGTGTTATCTGCCGATCAAGGTCTGTACAGCCTGGACTTTCGGGGCTCAGAAAGACTGTTTCAGCAGCTCTGCCAGGTATCCGGGCGAGCTGGCAGACGCGAGCGCCGCGGAGTAGTCCTGGTTCAGACGGCACATCCTGAGGACCTTACGTTTGCCCGGCTGCGTCAGCACGATCTTGCGGGATTTGCAAAAGAGGCCCTGAGTGAGCGAAAGACCGCAGGATACCCACCGTATGTCCGTTTTGCCCTGATGCGGGCAGAGTCGACCCAAAGCGGCGCTCCGATCCGCTTTCTTCGCTCCGCTGCGCTTGCAGGCGAAAACCTGGCTTCGCGCAGCGCGGTAGAGATCATGACGCCCGTGCCTTCGCCGATGGAGCGCCGCGCCGGGCGTTTCCGGGCGCAGCTGCTGGTGAGAAGCGCGGATGAGCGCCGGTTTCACCGCTTTCTTGAAGATTGGGTGCAGGGGATTGAGGCTTCACGCGAGGCAGCACGGGTCCGCTGGTCTCTGGATGTCGATCCCCAGGAGATGTACTGATCAGAAGACCTTACTGTTTGGCGCCCCAGCCGGATTCAGGGTCTTTTCATTGCTTAGGGCCTTGGGCCAGAATCAACGCCTGTTTCGTTTTTTCGGATCCCTTCTGTGTCCCAGTTAGATCTCTCCGGAGTGCTTTGCCAAACCGAGCAGGCTTTTACGCTTCCTCCCGCTTGCTACGTTGATGAGGGCATTCTGGCTTTTGAGCAGGAGCGCCTTTTTGCCGGTGGTTGGGTCAGTGCGGGCCGAACCAGCGATCTGTCGCAGTCGGGGGACTACCTGGCATTTTCGGTCGCGGATACCCCGCTCATCGCGGTTCGGGGTGAGGATGGCGGTCTTCGCGTTCTCGCCAACACCTGCCGTCACCGGGGTATGCAACTGGTGGAACCGGGCAGAGGCCAATGCCGCCAGTTCGTCTGCCCGTTTCACGGCTGGTGCTACAAGTTGGACGGCAGTCTTTTTGCGGCGCCCAGGATGGACGGCGCCGAGGGTTTTGAGTCAGCCGATTTCGGTCTGGTGCAGGTCCGCAGCGAAGAGCGGGCCGGTTTTCTGTTCGTCAACGTGGATGGCCAGGCACCCTCTCTGGACGACTGGTTGGGTGACTTCGAGACCCTGCACGAACCCTGGCGGCTCGGTTCGCTGGTGACGGCGAGTCAGCGGGAGTTCACGGTCGAGTGCAACTGGAAACTTTTCATTGAGGTATTTAACGAGTACTACCATCTGCGCAAAGTCCATCCGCACACGCTGTCAACGCTCTATGCCACGCCCGATCCGGTGGATAAAACGGATGGGGCGTTTGTCAGCCAATTTGGCGAACATGCCAGGCGCGGTAGTGTAGGCGTGCTGGAGGAAGCCGGCAGCGGCCTTGAGGCCCTTCCCGGATTATCGGGCCGGCTGGCGGACGGCACCCGCTACACCTGGGCCTATCCCGGCCTGACGTTTGCCGCCTCGCGTGATGCAGTCTGGGTGCTGGAGGCGGCCCCGGTGACTGTGTCCAACACCATAGTGCGACTGACCTTGCTGTTCGACGAGGCCAGCCTGTCGGCACCGGACTTCCGGCAGATTCTTGAGCGCTACGAAAACCGGATGGCGATCGGCATGGATGAAGATATTGTGGTCCTCGAGGCGCAGCAGCTGGGCCTTCACTCCCGTCTCGCACGCCCGGGACGGATTTGTCCAGAGCTCGAGCCCAGTATCCACGTTTTCCACCGCTGGTACGCCGGTCAGTTGATCGGCGCGGGGTTGGCAGCCGGTTGAGCCCTGCCGGCATTCAGGGACGGTGTGCGCTCGCGAGATAGTCTTCTGATTGAAATTCGTAGAGGCGGCTCGCCGTCCGGACAAAATCCTCCGTAAGGCGGTCACCCTGATAAAGCTCGCTGGCCGGTGCCGCAGCAGAGACGATCACATTCACTCTTCGATCATAGAGCTCGTCGATCAGCTCGACCAGCCGGCGGGCAGCGTCCTCGCGCTGGGTGTCAAAGCGCGGGATGCCGCTCAGCAGCAGGGTGTGAAAGCTTCGGGAAAGTTCGACGTAGTCGACTTTGGATCGCGGCCCGTCGCACAGTGCCTCAAAGTCAAACCAGATCACCCCATTGCCTCTTGCCCGAATCGGGATATCCCGACCGTTCAGGCGAAGCGTATCGGCCTGGATAGCGGCTTTGCGGTCAATCGTGAGCAGCAGCGCGCGCATGCTGGCTTCCGCCTCGGCATCGTCCGGTATGTGATAGGTCGGCATGGATCCCAGCGTTTTCAGCCGGTAATCCCGATCCCCAGCGAGGTGGATTACCTCGGTGTGGCGCTCTATCAGGTCAATCGCAGGCAAAAACCGATCTCGCTGCAAGCCCTGCTGGTAAAGCAGGCGAGGAGGGGTGTTTGAGGTAAAGATCAGCGTCAGACCGTCCTCGATCAAAGCGTGCAACAGCCCCGAGAGGATCATGGCATCACCGATGTCGGTTACCTGAAATTCATCAAAGCCCAGCACCTGTGTCTCTGCGCTGATCTCCCGGCTGATGCGCCGCAGCGGATCTTTTTCCTCTTTCAGCCGCCGCAGCCTATCGTGAATCTCGAGCATGAAGCGGTGAAAGTGCACCCGTCGCCAAGTCTTTGGAGGAAGCGCATCAAGCAGGGTATCCATCATCAGGGTTTTGCCCCGGCCCACAGATCCCCAAAGATAAAGACCTGCTACCGCACTGCCTGGGTCTTTGCGAAGCCGTTGCAGGGAGATCAGATCCCACAGTCCCCTGGAGGCAGATTCGGCCAGGCGCTGGCTGAGACGCCGGGCGAGTGCGGCGCAAGCGTTTAACGCACGCTGTTGATGTTCGTCGGGTTCGGCGCCACTGCGACCGAGTCGTCCGATAAAGTTCTCTTTAAGGGAGTCGGAATCCACCACATTCAGGAGAGAAGGCTGTCAGCCACAGCAATCCCGTCCGCATCTGCCCACAGGTGATGACCCGGCACAAAGACGATGTCGGCGAAGCGAACGCTGATTTGGGTTTGCCCCTCTCCCCGCTTTACGCTCTTGGCCGGGCATGCGGCGAGTGCTTTGATACCGATGGGGAGACCAGCGAGCTGGCGGCTGTCCCGGATGCAGCCGTTGATCACCAGACCGGACCAGCCGTTAGCGACGGCGAGCGCCCCGATCTGGTCACCGACCAGAGCGCAGCGCAGGGAGCCGCCGCCGTCCACAACCAGTATGCGGTCCTCGCCTTCGGTTTCCAGCATGGAGCGGACCAGCGTGTTGTCCTCAAATACCTTAACGGTGGCGATCTCCCCCGAGAAGGATGCCGCGCCGCCGAAATCCCGAAACAATGGGGCGCCGACCTGAAGGCGGGCGCCGTGCGCGTCATAAAGGTCTGCGGTACCGGTCATGAGACTCCTGCCTGATGGGTCTGCTGAAAAAACCCGAGGATGTCCTCGAAGGCATGCAGGCTTGGGAATTCCGCTGTATCCACGGGCGCTAATGTGGAGTCAGGTTTGGGTACGGCCAGCAGGTGTGAAATGCCGTAAGCGGCCGCGGCCCGCAGCACATCCAGGTTATCGTCGATAAACAGGGTTTTCGTCGGAGCAAACGGCTCAATCGCCTGCAGCAGTTCCCAGAAGTGGTCTTTTTCTTTGGGGTAGCCCAGTTCATGCGAACTGATGATACGGTCAAACAGCGGCGCAATCCCGGTCCGGCGCATTTTGATGTCGATCGTTTTCGGGTGAGCATTGGTGACCAGAACGACGCGACGCGTGTCGGCATGCAGGGCGGACAAAAAGTCTTCGGCACCCGGCCGGGTGCGGATTAGTTCACGCTTGGTGTCCTTGAGCGCAATGATGTCCAGATCCAGTTCACGACTCCAGAAGTCTGTGCAGTACCAGTCGAGGGTGCCCCGCAGTTCTTTCATCCGGGCGAGAACCTTATCCCGAGCGGTCTGCAAAACCAGGCCGTGATGTTGGGCGTAGTGATCTGGAATGAACTCGACCCAGAAATGGTTATCGAACCGCAAATCGAGCAGGGTACCGTCGAGGTCCAGAAATACCGATTCGATTTGGTTCCAGTCGATCATAGTGTTTCCAACAGCGTGCCGACACCACAGCCGGCTGTGCGGAGATGACCAGCATATTCTAGCGTCGCGGCAGCAGAAGACGACGGGGTCTTGTGCCGCCACGCTATTTTGGTTGTGTGACCTGATCGGCTGCGTTAATCTGGTCGGCACGTCCACTTCAGGCGATTTTGCCAAGATGAATACCTTGCCCGAAATTCTGAATACGACGCCGGTGGCGACCAGTCGACTGTTCTCGATCGAGCAGGTTGATCTGCGCTTTGCCAACGGAACCGAGGCGTGCTTTGAACGACTGGTCGGCGAGGGAGAAGGTGCCGTGATGGTGGTGCCCATGCACTCGGACCAGGAACTCATGCTCATCCGAGAGTATGCGGTCGGCGTTGAGCGCTATGAACTCAGTTTCGTGAAAGGCCGCATTGATTCAGGGGAGACACCGGAGCAGGCGGCGCATCGCGAACTTCGTGAAGAAATCGGCCTTGATGCTGGCAGGATGCAGGGATTGGCGACGGTTTCGCTGACGCCGGCTTATTCGAACTACCGCACCCACATTTTTCTCGCCCAGGATCTGTTCACATCTCCGTTGCAAGGTGATGAGCCGGAGCCGCTTGAGACCGAGGTGTGGCGGCTTTGTGATTTGCCGGCACTGCGGGATCGAGAAGATTTTTCCGACGGCCGCAGTATTCTCGCAACCTTTCTCGCCGCCGAGCGGCTCAACTCATGAGTACCATGGATGTGAAAGTAGAGGCCGTCGTCGAGATCGCCAAGGCAGCCGGCGTGGCCATCATGGACGTCTACGAGCGTGAATACGAGATCATCGAAAAAGCGGACGGTTCCCCGGTCACGACCGCTGACCATCGGGCGCATGACATCATCGTTGCGCAATTGCAGGTACTGACCCCGGACATTCTGGTTGTGTCAGAAGAATCCAAGGATATCGACGACAGCGAGCGGCTTAAAGCTGACCGCGTGTGGATGGTCGACCCCCTGGACGGGACCAAGGAGTTCATCCGCCGCAACGGGGAGTTCACAGTCAATATCGGCCTGGTAGACAAGGGCCGACCGATTTTGGGCGTGGTTTACTGTCCAAGTTCCCGCATCTGTTATTTCGCCGCGCAGGGGCAGGGCGCGTGGCGCCAGGATGGCGCAGCAGCGCCTGAGCCGATTCGGGTCAGCGCCTACGATCCAGCCCGGCCTCGGATGGTGGCAAGTCGCTCGCACGCCGGTGAGGCCGTGACCGCGTTTCGTCATGCGTTGGCGGCAAAGAGCGGATCCGACCCCGCCATTGTCAGCATGGGCAGTGCCTTGAAGGTTTGCGTGGTGGCTGAGGGGAATGCCGACGTCTATCCCCGTCTTGCACCGACTTCTGAGTGGGATACCTGTGCGTCCCACTGTGTGCTGAATGAGGCTGGGGGGCGACTGGTGGACTGCAACGGTACGGAACTCAGTTACAACAGGAAAAACATTCTCAACCCCTGGTTCGTCGCGATGGCTGATTCGGATGTGGATTGGCTTGAGTTCTGCCCCCCGCAAGAGCGTTAACCAACCACCGCCGGCTGTTTCAACGAAAGGCGGCCGGTGCTGCCGGACTATAATGAGCGTGATCCCGGGCTCACGGAACTTTCAGTCCTCACAAATATAGTGGACACGCTTCCTTTCACGAAGATGCACTCACTGGGCAACGATTTCGTCATGCTCGATGGGGTCAGTGCGCCTGTGGTACTGAGTCCGGAAACCATCCGCGGTATCGCAGATCGCCATCATGGCATCGGTTGCGATCAGGTGATCGTGGCGGAGTCCGCCACGAACGGCGCCGATTTTTTCATGCGCATTTACAACACGGATGGCAGCGAGTCCGGTCAGTGCGGTAACGGAGCGCGCTGCTTCGCCCGGTTTGTTCGGGAGCAGGGGCTGACTCAGAAGAGACATCTCGCAGTGCAAACGATCAGCACCCGCTTCAGTCTGACGATGGGTGCCGAGGGCGAGGTCAGTGCTGAACTCGACGTGCCCGAATTTGAACCCGCGAAGATTCCTTTTCGCACGGCCCAGCCGGCCGAACGCTATTCCGTTTTGGCCAACGGCCAGGACCTGGTGATTGGCGTCGCCTTCCTCGGCAATCCGCACGCGGTTTTGCTGGTCGATGATATCGATGAGGCGCCCGTCAGTCAGGTAGGCCCGGCGATTGAGCACCACGCTGATTTCCCCGAGCGCACCAATGTCGGCTTCGTTGAGATAAAGGACCCGACAGACCTCAAGTTGCGGGTGTGGGAGCGGGGTGTGGGCGAAACCCTGGCCTGCGGCAGCGGCGCCTGTGCCGCGGTGTCAGTGTGTCGGCGTTGGAACCTGATTCAGGATAGTGTCCGCGTGAGTCTGCCTGGTGGGACGCTGCAGATTACTTGGCCGGGGTGCGGGCCGATCTTGATGTCGGGTCCAACGACGCGGGTCTTTGATGGACTCTGGCCGGCGCCATAAGATGGATCCGTCAGAAGACACTGATCGAAATGTGACTCCCGGTCTGAGTGAAGATGAGGTGGCAGACTTCTTGCGCGCCCGCCCGGATTTTTTTGAGCGCCATCTGGCTCTGTTGAGTGAACTGGTCGTCCCGCATTCCGCACGGGGTGGGGCAGTGTCTCTGCTGGAGCGCCAGGTCGGCGTGCTCCGTGATCAGCTCAGCATTGAAAAGAACCAGCTTGCCGCCCTGATCGGTAAGGCCAAGGAAAATTCCCGACTGCAGCAGCGGCTGCAGCGATGTTTTGAGCGTATTGCGCGTACGCGCGATATGGCTGAATTGCTCGATGCGGTGCCCCGGGTGCTGCAGGCGGAGTTTGGTCTGGTTGCAGCAGTCATGCAGTTTGCCGATCACACGGCAAAAAATGTACTCCCCGTAAAAGCGCTGGTCTCTGACGATAACGAAAGTGCAGCCCTGGTGATGCGTCGACTGTCTGGAAAGGTCTGCCTGCTGGAGGCGCCCCTGTCTGCGGAAACCGCGGATCTGCTCGATCCGGCCAGTGCGGCACAGGCGGCCTCTTGCGCTGTTTTGCCGATAACAGTCCGCAGCGACAAACCGGTCGGATGGATTATTCTGGTATCAAGTGATCCGGGACATTATCGGCCGGATATGGATACGGTGCTGTTGGAGGGGCTCGCTGGTTTGGTGGGTGCGACCTGCATTCGCCTCGGGGTATCCTGAACGCGCATCATGTCAGGTAACGACAAGACCATAGAGACTTTCGTTGAGCACCTGCGTTACGAGCGGCGACTGTCGGAGCACACAGTCGCAGCTTACCGGCGGGATCTTTCGCGCCTTTGCGATTTTCTGGAAGAGCGGGGCATTGGCCGTCTTGCCCAGCTGGCACCTCCCCAGGCAAGGCTG
>CEUY01120867.1_pt1 | contig 15668 bp, 14 predicted proteins | sample 361481 | NCBI WGS metagenome assembly CEUY01 (sample SAMEA2622737, study PRJEB7988) | marine metagenome | isolation source: saline water (ENVO:00002010), including
AAGGCCGTGATCTAAAAACTACCCCCGCTGGTTGTTTTCTAAGATCCCGGATATGCGCTGCGCGATTCCGGGACGACCCCCAAACCCTGTCATCCCGGACTCGTTCCGGGACCTTCCGAGCTCGCCCCGGGAACTAAACAAAAAGGCCACAATGCAAAAACAACCTGGAACAACACACCCAAAATAAAACTTGGCACCACCTTTGCTCAATATTCCAAAACAATAACTTGCCCCGCACAGTAAGCGAATAACAAAAAATAAAAGGGTAACTAAACCGTTTAATATCACTTACTAACAGGGCTAAACAACGCTTTCGTTTGGCATTGAGAGTAATTGAGGTATAGTTACACAATGGTGCAAAAGCACCATTTTGGTGATTCATGGAATTGTCACTAACAGACATTACCATTACAATCGCCAGCTAGCGCATTCAAGTAGTATTGGAATTTACCAAGGGATGGTAGTTAATGAACGAAAACGGCGGATTCATTCGCAATAATATTAATCAGTTTGCCTTCGTATATCGACTGATTGATATTTTAATTATCCAGCTGTGTTTAGCTGTTTCTGCATTTGCGTATATCGGCAAGTTCGATGTCAGATACTTTGTGTTAGGGCTTATCTCTAACATGGCGTATCTCTTCTTTGCTGAACTCTTCGTATTGTACCGTTCCTGGCGAAACGGCTCCTTCAAAGAAATGTTGTTTTACACCGTAAGTAGCTGGCTACTCACGCTGTTTCCACTCTTCTTATTTTTATTCTTCACCAAGCAAACCGAATACTTCTCGCGGGTAACTTTGGGCCTGTGGATTATAAGCACCACAACATTGCTTTGCTTATGGCGCGCTATTTTCAGGCAGTTTCTTATTTCTATACGAAAAAAAGGCTACAACACCCGCTCAGTCGGCATTATTGGTTTAACCAAGCGCGGCTTAGACCTGGCAAATGAAATAGTTAACTACCCGGAATCAGGCTACAAGCTTACCGCTGTATTCGATGAACGTGCACCAGAACGGTTAGACGGAAAGTTTCTGCACAAACTCGAGGGCGGTATTGCCGATGGCGTTAGACTCGCCCAGGAAGGCAAAATAGAAATTCTGTTCGTAGCACTCCCGCTTACCAACAAAGCACGTATAGAGAATATTCTAAAAGAATTGGGGGATACTACGGTAGACGTGCACATTGTGCCGGATGTATTTACCTTCAACTTACTGCATTCTCGCATGGGGCACGTAGGCGAAATTCAAACAATCAGCGTATACGACAGCCCTATGCGCGGCGGCTACAGCATAATGAAACGTATGGAGGATGTTGTGCTCGCTCTTTCCATACTCGCTGTCATATCAATACCTATGCTCATTATCGCGGCAATAATCAAAATAACGTCACCTGGACCGGTATTGTTCAAGCAAGACCGCTATGGCATGGATGGCAAGAAAATCAAAGTCTGGAAGTTCCGTTCTATGCGCGTTATGGATAACGGCGAAGTAGTCAAACAAGCTACCAAAAACGACCCTCGCGTTACCAAGTTCGGTGCATTTTTGCGTAGAACCAGCCTGGACGAACTACCCCAGTTCTTTAACGTTATACAAGGCACTATGTCGGTAGTCGGGCCAAGGCCGCATGCGGTGAGCCACAACGAAGAATATCGCAAGAAAGTGGCTTACTACATGTTACGCCACAAAATGAAACCAGGCATAACCGGCTGGGCGCAGGTAAACGGGTGGCGCGGTGAAACTGATACCGTAGAAAAAATGGAAATGCGTATAAAGTACGACTTAGAGTACATTCGTAACTGGAGTATATGGATGGACTTTAAGATTGTGATTTTTACAGTGTTTAGAGGGTTTGTGGGAAAGAATGTATACTAAAGATAAAAAAGTTGATGTCTTTGTTATTGGGGCTCAAAAAGCTGGAACTACAACTATTCATGAGATATTTAAAAAGGAGTTTGAAATATCACTTCCTAATATTAAAGAAACACATTTCTTTTCAGATATAAAAAGATATGAGCAAGGTATGGAATGGTATAATTCGAATTTTGATAGTTCGAAACGAATTTGGTTGGAGGTTGACCCTGACTACAGTAGCGATATTAAGATAATAAAGAAGTTACATGAGTACAACCCAAATGCAAAAATTATATTTATATATCGGGATCCGATAAAAAGAGCAATATCACAATGGCAAATGAACAAAAGGAGAGGAATAGAAACTCTCAACTTTAATCAGGCCCTACAGGCTGAGGGGCAAAGGCTTGAGTTAGCTTTAGATTATAATATAAGTAACTTTGGATATTTTAGACGTTCTAACTACAAACCAATTTTGGAAGAAGTATTAAAATACTACAGTGTAAATGCATTAGTTTTGGTTGATTTTGAAATATTTAAAAAAGATGAGAAAATTTCAAAATATAAAGAGATATGTCGTTTTGTTGGTATTGAAACGTCATTGGTTAATGATGATTTGAATGTAAAATCAAATGTAAGAAGTGAGCCGAAATTTAAATTTTTGGCTAAATTTTTGTGGTCTAATAGAAAAATAAGAATAGGCAAGTTACTACCGTTTAATAAGTTGAAGCTTAAAATTGCAATGTGGCTAGACAAATTAAATAATCGTCCAGTAAATACAGGTGCGGACAATGTTTTTGTAAGTGAAGAAATTACGGAGAGGTTTAGCATGTCATTCGATGATTTTAGTGAATATTCAAAAAAAATGGGAATCAAAATAATAGATTAGATAATCTGGACCAGATTTTTTAATTTTTAATAAAATAAATATAGCTTAACTTCTATCTAACCAGTGTGAATGATTCGCGTTAAACTTAAGTATTTATTTTGTTATATGGTTTTGCTGACCGGTTTAAAACTTTACATACTATTTAAACTCAAATATCTTTGTTGGTTATGGGCTTTATCATAAAACTTTAATCGATCTTGTTGTGAAGGTATAGTGAATTTACTTCGAAAAAATTATCAACCTATTACGTGTAAGAATTAATCATAATGAAACTAATAATAGACCGGCAAACAACTGCATTAACTTCATTGTTGAGTATTTTTCTATTGTTTAGGTTTGTAAGTGTAGAAATTTCTAGTTTAATTTTAATTTTTTTAACATTAATTCTTGCAGCAGTAAATTTAAACTTTTTTCAGAAAGGTTTTAATAAGGTGTTTTTCCTGCTAGCTGTTACTTTTGTAGCAACGCATGGCTTGTTTGATGTAAGAAGTTTGTACGACGTTTTCAAAGATTTATGGTACTTTTTAAACCCAATTTTTCTTTATCTTTTTGGGTTTCTTATAGCTTACTATGTTCGGGATAGAGATGAAGTTCTATGGCTAGTAGTACTTTGCGGATTGTTTTTCTCGTTGATATATCTTTTTGATTATTTTAATCAAGTATCTTCGGGTGTATTTAACTATAAAGAAATTAGAGATGAAATAGGCAAGAGTTCTTATATATCTGTAATTGCGTTCTCATTTTCGTTGTATTTATATCCAAGGGCGAAATTATTCCAAAAGATTGTTATCATAGCTACCTGCATAATAATCTTAATCTCTATATATTTCACGTTCAGCAGAACAATGTGGTTTATATTTTTTTGTTGTTTATTGTTTATAAATTTCAAGTTTTTGCAGAAAGATGCTAAGTCCAAGCTGTATTATTTATTTATTCTGTTTTTTTTACTGCTTGCATTTATTTTTGTCGTGAAAGATACCGATTTTTACGACAAAGTGTCCTCAACTTTTAGCGAGGTATCGTCTAAGCATCATTGGACTCTCGTTGATATTAACGAGCGTTGGAGGGCGTATGAGAGTTATAGAGCATTTAAAGTTTATAGCAACGGAGATTTGATGCAGACACTGTTTGGGTATGGTGCTGGATATCTACTAGATTTAAAGGTTTTAATTGAACTAGGCGACAAAGGATTTAGGTATATACCTGTACTTCATAATGGTTTTGCTTTTCTACTTCTTAAAAGTGGTGCACTAGGGCTACTCTGCTATTTACTGTTTTTCTATACTAATATTAAATTTTCATTGAAAATTCAAGATGAATTTTTCAAAAATACTATCTTCTGCATGTTAATTATTCTTTTAATCACAACCTATGTTATTTCTGGCCTGTATAATAAATCATCATTATCCCAATCTATAATATTATTAGGTGTTTTAACTTCTTTATCGGTAAAAGGTAAAATTCATGATTGAATGCAAAAGGTCATTGTCTATAGTAATTGTAAGTTTCAATTCTGAGTATTATCTTGAGCGTGCACTTGATTCTATAGAAGCTTATAATGATATTGAATTTTGTGAAGTTGTTATTGTGGATAATAGTACAGAAGAGATTTCTTTTGGATTTATAGATAAGTATGGTTTTGATATCAAAGTAATTCCTACATATAGTAATCTGGGTTTTGGTGTGGCCAATAATCTAGGTGTTTCGAATAGTGCATACGACAATATTCTGTTGTTAAATTTAGATGCTGCATTAAGATCTAGTTTATCTTCCATATTGATGAGCTTAACGGTTAATCAGAGTTCAATTATCGGTGCAATAATGTATGATGATAATGACCTTTTTAAGATTTCATTTGGTACCTTTCCTGATTCAGTTTTAAAAGTATTGTTTCCCTCTAAGATGTATTCTATTCCATTGAACGATTCAGATTTCAAAGTTGATTGGATTGAGGCCTCGTTTTTGGCATTTACAAAGAATAATTGGAAAAAAATCGGAGGCTTTGATCCAAGTATTTTTATGTATGGAGAGGATCTTCTTCTTTGTTATAGTGCCAGTAAGGTAGGTGTAACTTGTTTAGTTGATGTTTCATTACACTATACTCACACTGGCGGATATGATGACAGTAAATATGGTAATATATTTAAAGGAATTGATACTTATTTGCGCTCAAAAAGTGGTTGTTATAATAAGTTTCTTGTCAAATTTTTGTATTTTTCTTTGGTTGTAAAATTTGCTGTTTTTAAATTGCTCAGTAAAATAGATGTTAAGTATAAGGAAAGGTCTGATTCGCTTTTTAATAGGTTCTTTCATGGTTAAGAATATTATAAAAATAGTCAAAGGAAATCAATTCACTTTAGACTCGGATTTGAGTCATTTTGATGTAATTTTACTTGCATTAAGATATTTTATTATGCTACTCCGTGGATTAATTTTTTTAAGACGAAAGGTGTTTCTTGGTTGTGCTGTTAAAATTTCTAAGAAAAATAATCTTCAGTTAGGAAGGTGGGTTAAAATTTCAGATTTTGTTAATATTGATGCTTTAGCTAAGTCCCCAGTTCTTATTGGTGATAATTGTAGTATTGGCGATTATTCTCGAATTGAATGCACGGGATCTGTTCAAAAGGTCGGATTGGGCTTTCGCATGGGAGCCGGCTCTGGTATTGGCGCATTTTCATTTGTTGGGGCGGCAGGTGGAGTAGAAATTGGCGAGAATGTTATTATGGGCCAATATGTAAGTTTTCATAGTGAAAATCATGTTTTCGATAAACTTGATATACCAATTAAGCACCAAGGTGTAACAAATAAGGGTATTAAAGTAGGACAAGATTGTTGGGTCGGAAGTAAGGTCACTTTTTTAGATGGAACTATTATTGGCTGCGGTAGTGTTGTTGCCGCAGGCGCTGTTGTTTCTGGTGTTTTTCCTGATAACGTAATAATAGGTGGTGTTCCTGCAAGGATAATCAAGTATAGGAGATAATTGTTCAATGCCTGGATTGGTTGTTTTCCATCAGTCTGCGGAGCTTTATGGTTCTGATTTTACCATATTTCAATTAATTAGGTTTATTTCAGAAAGACGCAGTGATATCGAAATTAAACTTATTATTCCCTCGCACGGTCCTTTAGTAAAACTAGTTGAGCCATATTGTGAAGTAATAATTAGTGATGTTGTAAAAGTTGAAAGGTCGAATTTTAAACTCAGTTTTTTGGTTAAGCTTCCGTTTATTCTCTTAGGAAGATTGTTTTTTTTAAGAAAATTGACTTCTAGTTTTGAAGGGAAATTTGTCGTCTATAATAATACTATGGCAGTGCTTGGTTCTTTTTATTATGGACTTTTTTGTCGGAATGTTTTCGGGCATGTACACGAGATTATCGAAAAACCTAGATTTCTTGCATTTGCCTTATGTAAAATGTATGCACTTTTCAACTATAATTTGATTTTTAATAGTCATGCTACAAAACGGTGGTTTGTTAAAAATTCAAGATTTAGAAGTTCTAAGGCTGTAGTTGTTCATAATGGGGTAAATATAAAGCCTATATTAGCTGTAAATCGTTGTGAAATTCATATTGCGCTTGTTGGTCGAATTAATGAGTGGAAAGGCCATCAGTTGTTATTGTCAGCATTTCATGAACTCACGTCAGATTATAATAATATTTTTTTAGATTTTTATGGTGATGTTTATAGCGGAAAGGAATCTGTTAAAAAATCTCTTGTAGAATATGTGGAAACGAACAATTTAAACTCAAAAGTTAAATTTCATGGCTTCCTACAAAAGCAAGATTTTTGGGCGGAGATTGACATATTAGTTGTTCCTTCTATCGAACCAGAGCCTTTTGGAATGGTAGCTATCCAGGGGATGGCAAATAAGATTCCAGTGGTCGTTTCCAATCATGGCGGTTTAAGTGAAATTGTAACTGATGATACTGGTGTTTTATTTAGACCTAATAATCACTGCGATCTTGTCAGGAGATTAAAGGAACTCATCGATAGTCCTAGCGATAGAAAATCAATCGGAAATGCAGGATATTGTCGTGTCTTAGCTAATTTTAGTGAAGAAGCTTATGGCAACAAAATTTTAAGTCTTTTAGAAGAGTACTTAGATGATTAAGTTAGTAATATGTGGGATTAGGGGAATTCCTGCTGCGCATGGCGGCTTTGAGACTTTCGCTGAGTACTTGGCTTTATATCTGGTTAAGCGTGGTTGGAATGTAACGGTTTATTGCCAAGGTGATCCCGGTACTGATTATTCGGAAACAATCTGGGAAGGTATTCATCTAATAACTATCCCTGAACAGAGTGAGGGTGCGTATGGCACGGTAAGGTTTGATTTCCATGCTGTGGTTCATTCTTTAAAGCAGGACTGTTTGGTATTAACTCTTGGCTACAATACGGCAATTTTCAGTCTACTTTATCGTTTAAAGGGAATCCCCAATGTTATCAATATGGATGGCATTGAGTGGAAGCGTGACAAATGGGGCGCGATAGCTAAAACATGGTTTTGGTTAAATGAAAGGTTTGGCTGTTGGTTCGGTAATCACCTTGTTGCTGATCATCCGTCCATAGCAGATCATTTAGCTACACGTGTTAGACGAGAGAAAATAGAAACCATTGCTTATGGTGGCCTGGAAGTATTGACATCGGATGTTTCGTTAATTGAAACATTTGGATTAGTGCCCAATGAATATGCCGTTGTAATTGCGCGTCCAGAACCTGAGAATTCTTTGCTAGAAATTGTTAAAGGTTTTTCAGCAAAGGTAAGAAATAAGAAATTGGTTATTCTTGGTAAGTATGATCCTACTCATTCGTATCATAAAGCTGTTTTAGATGCGGCTTCGACAGAAGTCATGTTCGTTGGCGCAATCTACGATGTTAAAATCGTAAGTGCACTTCGGTTTTTTGCAACCTGTTATGTTCATGGTCACACGGTTGGCGGCACAAACCCTTCTCTTGTAGAGTCTTTGGGTACTGGTAATGCTATTCTGGCACATGATAACAAGTTTAATCGCTGGGTAGCTAAAGACGGTGCAATCTATTTTAGTACTGAATCTGATATCTCAGATGCGTTCGAACGCCTTTTCAGTGATGATGAGTTGGTAAAGTCTCTTGCTAATAGTACACGCCTGAATTTCAATGAGCATTTCCAATGGGAGCAGATTTTGAAGCAGTACGAAGACTTGCTTTTAAGATTTGTTAAACGATAGGTTGTTTCATGAAAAATCGCCAGGTGTTGTTTTCAGCATTATTAAGCTTGGGCGTACGAAGTATAGGTGCACTAGCTGCGCTTATTTTTTCTATTTTTTTAACAAGAAAATACGGCCCTGATGTGTCAGGGCTTTTCTTTCTGACATTCAGTGTTCTTAGCTTAGCTTCTGTGTTTGGAAGTATGGGCTTGGAAAATACACTTTTGCGATTTATTGGGAGCTCGTCTTCGGCGGGCGAGTGGAAAGTTGCCAATGAAGTAATGAGTAAAAGTTTATTGTTGGTGTTTTGCTCCTCTTTATTGTTATGTGGCTTTTTCTATTTTGCAGCATCCTTTGTTGCTGTTGATATCTTCGGTGATAAACGACTCGAAGACTATTTTAGAGTTATGAGTCCATTTATCTTCTTACTTTCTGTGTCTGCAATAATTGCCATGGGATTGCAGGGTCGTCACAAAACACTTCAATCTGTTTTTATTTTGAATGTTAGTACAAACTCTATTATGGTGGCTTTCATTTTTTTCGGAAATGTTCAGCCATCGCAATTGCCATCATCTTTTGTAATAGCATCGAGTGTTACAACTTTCCTCGCATTATTACTGTGGCTCTATAAATTGCCCAGGCAAGGTGGTGAAGGGCTTAGCTGGCAACTTTTGTTTTCTAGCTGTTTACCATTATGGTTAGTAATGTTTGTGGGTCAATTAATTCAATGGTCTGGCAATATTTTTCTGGGATTATGGTCAACCCCTTCTGAAGTGGCATTATTTACAGCGGCGCAACGCACTGCAATGTTGATGATTTTTGTTCTAACCGCAATCAATACGGTTGTGGCCCCCAAATTTGCACACTTGCACAAAACCAATAAGTTGGATGAGTTAGCTGGTGTTGCCTACTATTCTGCAAGATTGTTGAGTGTAGTTTCCCTACCGATTTTAATAGTAATGTTTGTGTTTCCTAAACAGATTCTTTCGTTGTTTGGTGAAGGTTTCGAAGATGCGGCAATCTATTTACAAATTCTTGCGATCGGCCAATTTATCAATGCTATTACTGGATCCGTAGGTTACTTGTTGTCTATGTCAGGAAACGAAAAAGAACTTAGGAACTCATCATTAGTCAGTGGTGTAATTGTAATTTCCTTATGTGTAATTTTGGTTCCGATATTTAACGGAGTGGGCGCAGCTGTTGCTGTTTCTGTTGCAATAGCTATGCAGAATTTACTTGCTGTTCACTGGGTGAAAAGACGATTGGGTATTAATATGTTAATGGCGTGGGCGAACAGGTAGTTATTGTGAATAATACTAGCAATATTGAACTGTTTGGCCTGCAATTACTGAACAGAGATCTTGATGATGTATGCCAGTTTATTCAAGACTCAGTGTTGTTAGGTAATTGTTTTAGTTTGGCAACGCCCAACATTGATCATTTTGTAAGAATTGAAAAGTACCCAGACGTTAAACAAATTTATAGTCAGATTAACTATTGTGTGAACGATAGTAGAATTCTAAGTTTGTTGTTACAGGTATTTTTTGGTTTGAAACTAAGAACAGTTACAGGTAGCGATTTAACAGCACTTTTGTTTAAAAGTGACGTAATTCGAAAGAAGAAAGTTGCTATTATAGGTTCTAGCAAGCCAGAGATAACTAAACTTACTACTCAATACAAGCTAGATCCAAATTTGATTGCTCATTATGAGCCGCCAATGCATTTTATTAAGAATATCGACGCGGTTAAACAAACAGTGAACTTTGCAGAAGCCTGTGGAGCGGACATTATTTTCCTTGCAGTGGGGAGCCCGCAACAAGAGATTGTTTCTGCTCAGATTCAAAGAAAACTATATCATGGCGTTATTCTTTGCGTTGGAGCCAGTATAGATTACTTAACCGGTAAAGAAAAAAGAGCGCCTAAATTCATACAAGCGATGTATCTGGAATGGTTGTTTAGATTTGCTCAGTCACCCATTAAGCGCTTCAGGCGCTATTTTATTAACTGTCCTCAAATCATTTATTATCTTTTGCGTGAGCGATTTCTATCTAAATAGCTTTAAGATTACGTATTGCACTTGAGTGGCGATAACACGCTTAAAACTATCAACCAGTACTATTTGCAGTAAAGCTTGCTGTAGCTTTCGTCTGAGCGATTTAACGGGGTAGTTTTTACTAAGTAGATATCTGCCTATTTTTATTCGTAATGATGCTGAGATTGGTTGATTGTGTGTCTTAGTTGTTAGCTTTGATTGTTGTAGTTCAGTAATGAGTAACTGTGTAATTAATTGGCACCCCCAGGCTTTACATATTTGCTCTAAACCCCGAGAGCTCATCTTTAGCTTGCTTAAAAGATTCGCTGCGTCCAAAAGGCTGTGATGTGGCAAATATCCATCGCCAAATATATGTAAAGCAGCATGAATGAAATTATGCTCTGGGCCCATTACTCTGATTGCTGGTGTATTGTATTGTGGGTGTTCTCTGCTTAATCCAAAGATATCTGCATTGTATATAGAAAACAGCTTAGGATTAGTAAGCTCAGTATGAACATCAATGAACAGTGTAGGATCTTGTTTACTTATCCAGGTTTGTTCATACAAGCCATCAAATGGTTGTGAATCTGATTTATTGTGTAAGTAAGCAACTTTTTGAAGGAGCTGCTCCAGCTTTTCTTTTTCGTTGCTTCTAATTAGCAAATCGATATCAGAATTTCCCCGGCAGCGCTGATTTGGGTATAAATAACCGTTGAGACCCGATGACTTAAGTAAGATTACTAATATTGAATGTAATTCAAATTCTCTGGCTATGCTCCGAATAAATGCTTGTTGCTTTAAGTTGGTTGCAATTATAGCCATTTTAATTGTATTGAATTTTGCCTTTTGAGCTTCAGTGATTGGCAGGTCTGTTGTAGCTTGAATTGGTAGTAAGGCAGCAAAGCGTCTTAGGTGAGGGTACTTTAAAACTAGCTCAATTAGTTCTTTACGCTCCAAGTTGGTTATTTCTTCTCGTAAACATTGGTAATAAAAATAGTATGTTTCTTTAATGGCTAATTTCATGTTTCTTAATGTTTGATGCGTCACTGGTTTTTATGGTTTCCCAAAAGCCTTGGCGCCTCAAAAGGCGCCAAGTATCGTTTAACTAGTTTAGGACAGCGTGTTTGAATTTAAGACTTGGCTTTTTCTACACCATAGTAACTGTCTTGATAGTAGTGCTCGCCGTAGTAGCTCATCTTCTGAGGTGAAGCCTGGGTAAGCACTACACCAGTTATTGTTGCGTTAACCTTACGTAAGCGGGTAATGGTTTCTTTCGCCATACTGATTTTAGTTTCTTCCGCTTTTACAGCTATTATCGTTGCATCAACCATCTTTGCTAATACGCATGAGTCACTTACTGGTAGGGTAGGCGGGCTGTCTATTACAATATGTGTAAAGCGCTCACGCAATGAATGCAATAGGTTCGCAAACCGTTTACTAGAAATAAGCTCCATTGGGTTTGGCGGAATAGTGCCACAAGTAATTACGCTTAAGTTTGGCGCGCCTTCTACCTGATGGAAGACGTTGGCATCGGTTTTACCGCTTAACAGGTCACTGAGGCCCATATCTGCTTTAATATCAAGGTCTTTGCCTACCGCGGGTTTACGTAAGTCCATTTCAATTAACAGTGTTTTATCCATTTGGCTTAACGCTACCGCAAGATTAATTGCAAGTGTGGTTTTACCCTCAGAACCATTTGTAGAGGTAATCAAAATGGATTTCGGCGGATTATCTATATTCGAGAAAATTAAACCTGTTCTAATGGTGTTAATGGCTTCTGCAAAGGTACTGCGTTGGTCTGCAATGTATTGCTTTTCTGGTTCCACACCACCTTTTTTCTTCTTAACCAGGGGTGTAACCCCTAACGAAGGCAAAGCCAACTCTTGTTCAAGCTGATCAGGCGTTCTGAACACGTTGCCCATGAGCTCGCGTGCAAACGCGAATACCAAACCAAAGAACACACCAAATACCAAACTTGCTGCCACAATTAGTGATGCTCGGGGTTTAACTGGGAATTCTGGAATTGTAGCGTTGTCGATAATACGAATGTTCGATGCATCGTAATCACCTGATACATCGGCTTCCATTAATTTACCTAAGAAGCTTTCATATACACGGCGGTTGTTTTCAACTTCGCGTTCTAAACGGGTAAGTTCAAAACTATCGCCTTGGTAGCTTTGGAGGTCTGTTCTGGTTTGATCCATTAATTCACGAACATTGCGCTCTTGGGTTTGCGCTGCGCGGTATTCGTTTTTAATGTTCTCAACAATTTTGGCGGCTTCTCTGTCCAGGTTTACTTGCGCACTGGCAAGATCGGAACGGGCTGCAATCATCTTAGGGTGCTTTTCGCCGTAACGTTCGCTTAATTCCTGTACTTTACGGCTTAGTGTTGCTTCTTCCCTAACCAGGTCGCGAATAGTATTGCTTTGTAATACCGGCCCAATAGAACGGTAATCGCCACCACTTCGCTCGGCTTGCGTGACTTGCGCATATAATTCCTGAGCCTGAGAAAGCTGAGTTTGTGCGCGTACCAACTCAGTATTCAACGTTTGCAATTGCGTGTTGGCTAAGCGCTCTTGTTGCTCAGTATCCATTAAGTTCTGCGATAATCGGAAGTTACGCAGTTTATCTTCCGATTCTTGCAATGTTATGCGCAGTTCTTCTAATTGTTCGCTTAGCCACTCAGCAGTGTCTTTAATTTGGCTTAAGCGAGACTCTAAACCAAACTCTATATAGGCTTCGCTTATAGCATTAACCACATCAGCAGCTAAAACAGGATCTTCGTTAAGGTAGCTAATATTTATTATTTGGCTTTGAGTGCCGCCTTCTACTACTAAACCAGCTTGAATGGCTTGCGCGAGCATAGTGCGGAGTTGTGAGTCGTTTAACTCAACGGGGGCTTGCTCAGCTTCGTCAGCAGGCAATAGCTCTTTAATCGATTTTTTAATACTGCTAATTAAACTTTCGTTTTTGCCAGACGCTTTTAATTCAGCCTGTTCTTTTTTGTAGCGAGCAACCAGTTTTAACTTATCAACAACGGTTTCTGCAACTTTACGCGATTGAATGATCTCGTATTGTGTTTCGTAAAACAGGAAAACCATGGTGTTCATAATATATTGATCTTGCGCCGTGGCATTTGGCTGTACTGGATCAGCTTGTATTTTTGCTGATGCCTTAAAAATGGGGGTAGCTTTCGATACGTAAAAAATACCCAATGCAATAAAGCAAAGCGTAATTAACGCGATACTCCATTTATGGCGCTTTAAAATGCGAATGTAATAGCCAAGGTCTATTACGTCATTGTCGCTCATGCTACGCGCCGAGTAGCTATCCATTCTTTCCATTCTTCAATTCCTTTAGAAAAAGCTTTCTTCTACTGTAATGACGTCACCAGGCTGCACAGATGTAGTGAGATCGGCTGTTACAGGCAAGCCATTGGAATTCTCACGAACGAGTAAAATTTTGCTTCTGGATGCGCGTTCGGTAAAACCGCCAGCGAGTGTAATTGCGCGTTGAACAGTCATACCTTCACGGTAACTGTAACCACCGGGTTTGCTCACTTCACCGTTAACGTAAAACTGTCTGTATTCTACTATGGTTACTGTAATGTCGGGCTTCTTAAGGTAGTCGCCCAAATAAAGGTTGTGAATAGCTTGCTCAGCTTGAGCAATGCTTAAGCCTTTAACGTTTACTTGCCCAATTAATGGCATGGCAATAGTGCCCGTGCTTGAAACCCTTGCTTCACGCAAGCTTAAATCTGGCTCATCGAATACACTTACCGAAATCACATCATCGGCACCTAATTTGTAGTGTTGTAGATCCTGCGCATTTGCGCTTGTACAGGTTAATAAAATAGTGAGAAGAGCAAAGATGAAATAAGTGAATATTGTGCTTTTTAAATTCAGTAAATTATGCATTTTATTCATCCAATGAAAATACTACATTTAATCCCAAAATATTGGCTTTGAATTTAGCCATTACATCGGTCGAGTCACGTTGTTCATGAGTGTAACTGATACCAATGGATACATTTCTTAGAACAGAATATTCGAGCATTACTTTTGAGGAAAATCGGTCATCTTTTCGAGCTGAAGTGAATACTAATTCGTCCGTAGCGTAGCCGATATCAGCATAAATTTGCATTAATTCAGTTAGTTTATGCTTGATGTTCAATCCATAGCTAGTGCGAAGAAATCCCCCTGTTTGTTCCAGAGAAGAATCTATTGATTCTCTCTGCGCAATTAATCCAAGTTTTGTATATGTGTTAATAGACCAAGTAACTTGGCCGTCATAGGCCAAGCCATCAATATCTCGAAGTGTTTCTAATTCGTAATCTCTGTCCTGATAACCAACATTTATATCGCCTGTTAGTTTGTTGGTGAAGTCCCAGGATAATCCTAATCTGTATCGGCTATATTTGTTATCTAGTTCAAATCCTTCTACAAACTCGTAATCGGAATTTGTAAATATGCCTTCAATATAAATACGTGTTTTAGGCGCAACTCTATAACTAAATCGAGCCGTATACTGGTCACTTAAAAAATCGAGAAAATCTAGATTGTTATTAATATAATCTTTATCAGTTTTTGTATATACCAGTGCAAGTCTCCCAATAGCATCTTCTTGCCCGTAGGCCACGCTAGCTAAAAGGTAATTCTGCTTATATTTGTTATATTCGCTGAAATTAGGTTGAATACGATTAATCAAGCCAGGATCTTCATGCTCTTTTTGAAATCCAGCTTCAAATTGACTGCTTAATTGTAATGTATGCTCTAAATTGATTCGCCCGCGGATGTTGTGGTCGCTAAAGTCCGCATCACTTGCATCGGAAAACTTTGCAAAATCACCGTTATAACTAAGCTCGAAACGCTGTTTGCCAAAACCACCAATTAACCTTAATTCTGGTGCTACGGAAAGGAAGGTATCTGATTGTGCAAGGTCATCGGTTACACGATAAATATTGTCGTCGTGCACTACTGTAGTATCGGCCTTTGCAAAAAAGCCAGTTGCATCCTCTTGTGCAAAAGCCGTAGAACTGTATAAGGCTAAAGCAATTGTTGATAATGTAAATTTAGTTCGGTTACGCATTCCTATTACTTCCATAAACCTTTAAACCAATCCCAGATACCCAGCGAAAAATTTTCAAATATATTAATTCCAAGGGCCGATTTTATTAAATACAGCACCAACAATCCAAATAATGTTGATGCACCTATAAAGGCAGCAATAAATAATGCAAACGTGATCGCAGATAACTGCTTTTCCCGACGGGTAAGTTCCCTGCGGTTCCTGCCCATGAGTAATACAAAATAAATTCGCCTTTTTATGAACGGTACAGGGAAGGTTGAACGAATATCAACGGAGTGCTTTTTCCAACTACGAGCGCCAAGTGCACTATGCAGGTGAGCAAGTTGCTCTTCTGTAAAACTGCTAGCTACCTCAGGTGGCATTCTGTCTAAAAGGCTTTCTAGCGCCTTTTTTTCTTCACTCAATTGTGTGCCATCAACCATTTTGCCCTGCACTTCTTTTGCTTTACTTGTATCTTTTTATAGCATTATTACAGTAAACCATTGCAGATTGAATTAAAATTCTTCAACAAACAGTTAATCTACTGTTCACCCAGTCTTTCACCCTGATAACTACCGTCTAACACGGCTTTCCACCAGGCTTCGTTGTTCAGGTACCACTCTACGGTTTTCTTAATACCTGATTCGAA
>CEUY01142188.1_pt1 | contig 15643 bp, 16 predicted proteins | sample 361481 | NCBI WGS metagenome assembly CEUY01 (sample SAMEA2622737, study PRJEB7988) | marine metagenome | isolation source: saline water (ENVO:00002010), including
AGTGACTCCAATAGCGCCGAGAGCGCATCGGGGGTGTGTGCGTAGTCGACCACCACCGTCGGTCGGCCCGTACCGGACCCCCGGCAGAACAGCATGCGGCCCGGGGCAGGCTCTAATTGGCCCATGACCTCACTGATGCGTACGGCACTGTAACCATGCGCCATCAGCGTGGCTGCTACAGCGCTTAGATTCGCAACGTTAAAGTGACCCCTCAGTTCGGAGGTAAACGATATCTCTCCGATAGGGCTTTGCAGACACAGCGTGATACCGCCAGGCCCAACATCCGTTTCAGTCGGAAAGATGTCAGCGCTGTCATCCTCGCCGTAGGTCCAGAGCTTTGCCGATAATTTTTTATTGGCGAATGCGCATCCCACGGGATCAGCCACATTGATGATGGCGCTCTCCAGCTCTGTCCGACGGAATAACAACAACTTGGTCTCGGCATAATGTTCCATCGTGTGGTGGTAATCCAGATGGTCACGGCTGAGATTGGTAAACAGTGCTGAATTGAACTCAATGCCTTCAATCCGTCCCTGGTCTATCGCGTGTGATGAGACTTCAAGACAAACACTGTCAGCACCCTGCTCGGCCAGATCAGCGAGGTGCGACTGGAGGGTGATTGCGTCCGGTGTCGTCAGGCCCGCGGGCTGCAGATCGCCCGTCATACCCCAACCGGTAGTGCCGATCAATCCGCTCCTGTGTCCAAGCAGTTCAAGAGCTTGGGCAAGGAGAGAGGCGCAGGTGGTTTTGCCGTTGGTCCCAGTGATCCCGACGACGCACAATGCATGCGAAGGCGACCCAAAGAAGCGGCTGGCAATCCGGCCGACCTGGCTCTTCAAATCATCAATCGGAAAACACTTTCCACGTGGTTCGCTTGTGTCCCATTCGCGCCCCTCAACGAGAACCGCAGCGGCTCCAGAACGCAACGCCTGATCCACGAACCGGCGGCCATCCGTTTTCTCTCCTGGCACACCGAAAAAGAGACTGCCTGAGGATACCTCGCGGCTGTCCAGAGTCATATGCTTGATCCTGGTCGAGGCCAATTCGGTATGCGACGGCATCAGCCCATCCAGCAGACGGCCCAGCGACTGCGCCGGGGGTATCATGGTGATGTTCATGCCCCGGTCTCTCCCGGCGCCATGCTGGCGACTACCGTGATGCCCGAATCCATATCGGCGTCCGGCCGAATACCGTGCATGCGCAAGGCGTCAGCCATGATCCTGGCGAAAACCGGTGCCGCCACTTCGCCGCCGAAGTATTTTCCGCGGGGCTCGTCCACCATCACGGCCAGAACAAAGCGAGGTGCTGACACCGGGGCAAAGCCGACAAAAAGTGACTGATACCGATCTGCCTCATAGCCTCCGGCGGGGCTGACCTTATGCACGGTTCCGGTTTTTCCAGCCACACGATAGGCGGGCACGGCTGCACGCTTGGCGGTACCGTCAGCGCTCACAACCTGCTCAAGCAGTGCATTGATTTGATGAGTGGTGTCGCCCGACAGGACGCGCTTACCCGGAACATTTCCTGATTGCCGCTTTAGGGTCACCGGTCGCAGAACACCCCCTGAAGCCAGTACCGCATATGCGCGGGCGAGTTGGACCTGTGTTGAGGACAGGCCGTAACCGAAAGACAGGGTCGCATGTTCAATGGGCCGCCAACGCTCCCGTTTCAGCAAACTGCCATCCACCTCCCCTGGAAGTTCAATGCCGGTTGCCTGGCCAAACCCGACCTTGTTGAGAATGCCGTACAACTCTTCGGGCGCCAGTTCCATGGCGACCTTGGCCGTACCAACATTGCTGGACTTGACCAATACACCTCCTAGGGTCAGATCTCCGTAATCATGGATATCCCTGACCGGATCACGGCCGATATAGTGAATGCCTGGACTCGTGGAGACAGGCGTCTCTACAGAGAAACGCCCGCTGGCGAGCGCCATCGACACAGTAAAAGGTTTGACGGTAGACCCAGGTTCAAATACATCCGTTACCGATCGATTTCGAAAATGCTCCGGCGTCATACCCGAGCGGTTATTCGGATTAAAGTCCGGAACGTTTGTCATCGCCAGCACTTCGCCGGTGTTCACATCCAGCATCACGGCCGACGCGCCCAACGCCCTGGTATCCCGCACACTCTGGGCCAAATGATGTTGTGCGGAAACCTGAATCCTGAGATCCAGACTCAGTTGCAGATCACGGCCATGGTAGACCGGCCGAATACTCTCAATATCCTCTACGATTCTGCCCTTGCGGTCGCGCAGCACACGCTTGCGCCCCTCGACGCCCGCCAAGTGGCTGTCAAACGCCCGCTCGATCCCTTCCTGTCCGCGGTCGTCTACGTCAGTAAAGCCCAGGACGTGGCTGGTAATCGGTCCGGCTGGGTAATAGCGACCGTACTCACGCAATGAACTGACCCCGGGAATCGCCAGACTTTCGACCCGCGCCGCTTCTGCCGGCGGCAAGTGCCGGCGCAGGTACATAAACTCACGATCCTGATACCGATCCAGCAGACTTGAGATCTGCGACAGACTCATGCCCAGGGCATCGGCAAGCTGAGGCCATTCTTCGGGTGCATGCATCAACGTGAGGGGATGAGCCCAAACGGCGTCAAGGGGCGTACTGACTGCGAGGACATCTCCGTTACGGTCAACAATCCGACCTCTTTCAGGCTTTACCGCAATATTGCGCAACTGGCGTGCGGCTCCTTCCGCCTGTAGCCGGGAACTGTCAAGAATCTGTACCTGGAAAGCACGGGCGGCCAGAATGGTCATTCCAAGACCCACCACCCCGAGGACAATGCCTTGCCGCAGACGCGAATAACTCTTGATGGTTCGCCGTTTGGCGGTCAATTTCACGGTCTTGCCCCCAACTGCACCACGACAATATCAGTGGGACCGGGTGTCACCATACCCAGTTCCTGTCTCGCAGCCTGTTCGACCAGGTTGTGGCGCGCCCAGGTTGCCTTCTCCAACTGCAGTCGACCCCACTCATCATTCAACTGATCCCGCTGCTCTTCGGCAGATCGCACCTCAAGAAACTCAAGCCGGTTCTGATGGCGTACCACCACCACACAAAGCGCTGACACCAGCGAGATCACACTTAAGAATCCAATCCACTTCATGCATGACCACCGGGCGTTTTCTGAGCCCAGCGCATGATTGCACTGCGGGCACGCGGGTTACCGGCCACCTCACCGGCAGAGGGCCGCTGGGGTTTTGCAGGACGCAGGATGGTCGGTGAAATCTCATCAGCCCGAATCGGAAGATCCGGCGGAAAAGGGTCTGCCTTTGCCGCTTCGTGAAAGAATCGTTTGACCCGTCGGTCTTCAAGAGAGTGGAAACTGATAATGACGAGACGACCTCCCGGCTCAAGCATCTCAATCGCCTGTGGCAGGACAGCGTCCAGTTCCGCGAGTTCCTGGTTGATGAACAACCGTAGCGCCTGAAAAGTCCGGGTAGCGGGATGCTTCCCAGGCTCGCGGGTCGGGACACAGGCATCCACCAGGGACGACAACTCGCCGGTGGTGGTCAGGGGCGCTGCATGCCTGGTGTCGACGATGGCTCGTGCGATACGACGGGCATAGCGTTCTTCGCCGAAACGTCTTAAGACATCAACCAGTTCTTCTTCTGAGACGTCGGCGAGCCAATCCTGGACGGGAACGCCCTGCGAGGGATCCATGCGCATATCAAGCGGCCCGTCCCGCATAAAACTGAATCCCCGTCCGGGATCATCCAGTTGCGGGGATGACACGCCCAGATCAAGCACAATGCCTGAAACCTGTCCTGCGATTCCAGCCTCAAGCAGTTCATCGGAGAGTTTCGAGAAAGGCGCATGAATCACTCTCAGCCGGTGTTCCCCCTGCGCCCAGTCGCGGGCAATGGCACATGCCTCGGGATCCCGATCCATTGCGTAGATGCACCCTTTGGCACCCAGTCGATCAAGCAGAGCACGGGTGTGTCCGCCCCGTCCAAAGGTGGCATCCACAAGGATGCTGTCTTCACCGGGATCCAGTGCCTTAACCACCTCTGCCGTCATAACGGGGGAGTGGGGTGCGGCCAGCACGATTCGGTTGCCCTACAGTGAGAGGGATTCAAGCTCTACAGGCAGACGCGCTTCGCCTGTTTGCACAGCCAGCCATTCGTCACATCTTGCTTTCCATCGTGACTCATCCCAGAGTTCAAACTTGTTACCCTGCCCGATCAGTACGATGTGTTTTTCCAACGCCGCAAATTCACGAAGGGGCGCCGGAATCCTGACGCGACTCGCGCTATCCAGTTCGCAATCGGATGCATAACCAATCAGAAAACGTTTCAACGCTTGAGCGGCGGGATCAAAACTCGGCAGCGCCACCACTTTTTGCTCGACCCGTTCCCACTCATCCTGCGGATAGATCCAAAGACAACGCTCCCGGGTGTTGTTGACGGTAAGGACAAGCCGGCCCTGACACCGCTCAGCGAGCGGTTCTCGATGTATCGTCGGAACAGCAAATCGCCCTTTGCTGTCCAGATTCAAGGTGCTGGCCCCTCTAAACATCGCTAACGCTGACCTCCTCCATTTCTACCTTGCTTATCTGCGCTTCGACTCACTGCCGCCGTTGACGCTGCGAGACGCCTCATACCCGTTTTGGGTTACGCCTCCAAAGAAATCCCGGCCCCGTGAAGGGCCGGGTAATCACCAAAGGAGGATGAGGATTCGGATGGATTAGCCGCCATCCACGGCATCAGAAAAAATTCCAGGTCTTTTTGTGTCACTTTTTTCGGCTGTTGGGAAAAAACCTGTTCACGAGATTTTTTTACCCACATTTTCCAGCCCCTTTATACCGTTTTTCCCACAAATTCCCACTGAACGACACTATAGGTATCAAGATATCCGACTGTCAACCCTCAATTGACTGAAAAAACAGTGTTTTTAATAAATGGCCTGACCAGAATCAGGTTCCCGGGAAGGGCAGATCAGGCGGTCCCGGAGCAGGTCCGAGGACGTGTGGAGCAATTAAACTTAAAGTGATCTGTGGATAACTCTTATAAGATGTTTATTCTTTTTAAGAAAACTGGAGTCGGCCTGTAAGCCGGGTTCTGTCTAGGACAACCATTCATCTGGAACGCACGTCACCGTGCGTCTCAAGCGACCTACCCGAACCCGGCGCGGGCCGCGCATAAGGGTCCCTATTTGGTCTTGCTCCGGGTGGGGTTTACCCTGCCGTCCGCGTTACCGCGAACGCGGTGCGCTCTTACCGCACCTTTTCACCCTTACCGCGAACTGTCTTGCGACAGATCCGCGGCGGTATGTTTTCTGTGGCACTTTCCGTCGGCTCGCGCCGCCCAGAGGTTATCTGGCACCCTGCCCTGTGGAGCCCGGACTTTCCTCCGCCCCGCTCCGCCGAAAACCTTAAGCGGTCTGCAGCAGATTTCAGGGCCGCGGTTGCCCGGCCGACTCCAAACAGCAACTTAAACCGAGCCCGATGAATGTGCAAGTTCGCATCACGAATCGGTGTCGTCTTTTTTGTTTTGCTGCAATATGCGTTTGTAGAAATCATTCTTGCGCCCGCCGGTCAGTTGCGCTGCGATATCGCTCGCTTTACGCGGCGGTAACGCCTCAGCCAGCAACTCAATCAGCAACCCCTCGTCGATGGGGTTGCCGGACACATCCTCTTTCATCCCTTTTACAACCAGAACAATTTCGCCTTTAATCTTTTCGTGCTGAGCATGAAACTTCGCCGCTAGCGCTCCGGCTGTACCGCGCTCGACCGACTCAAACCGTTTTGTCAGTTCACGGCAAAAAGACACCAGTCGATCCTCACCAAAAATCCCGGCGATATCGGCCAGCGTATCCACCACCCGTTTGGGAGATTCGAAAAACACCAGCGTGCGACTCTCTGAAGAAAGAAGGCGTAGACGTGAACGGCGGGCTTCAGCCCGCGCCGGGAGGAAACCCTCAAAAACAAAGCGGTCTGTCGGCAGGCCGGAAACCGAAAGCGCAGCCGTGACCGCACTGGGGCCCGCTACGGCCAGCACAGGGAGCGCCAGCGTTTTTGCTCTGTCCACCAGGCGGTACCCCGGATCGCTGATCAACGGCGTGCCGGCATCGCTCACGAGAGCAACCTGCTGGCCTGACGCCACCATGTGAATCACCCTGGATAACTGGCGCACTTCGTTATGTTCGTGCAAAGAAATGAGCTTGGGCGAAGCTACGCCCAAATGATTGAGCAGTTTCCGGGTATGGCGCGTATCTTCCGCAACGATGACATCGGCCGCATGAAGCACTTCGGCAGCACGGGCAGAAACATCCCCCAGATGGCCGATCGGGGTAGCGACCACATACAGGACGCCGGAATCTCGGGAAGCGTTCGGGGTATGACTCACAATGGGGATCCAACCGGTTCGGCCGCGATGCACTCCACTTTGCTGACGCGGTGAAGTCAAGTCTATCCGGTATACTGAATTCATGCCTTTGTACTGTGCCGGCAGGCGGACAGCTCCTTTTCGCGCAGCATTTGCTGCCATACTGCTATCGGGATGCGCAGCACTCCCCAATCAGCAAGAGGCGCAATCCAAAGACGAGCCGGAACCGGCGCCGGAAGCGCAAGCCCCAACAGACAACCAGGGCGGAGTCACTTCGGCGCCTGTTATCCGGGATGTCGCGCGGGCCGAGCCTGCCACCTCGGCATGGACATTTCTGGAACGTGCGCTCAGCGCCAAGAACTCTCAAGCACAACTGCTCTTCCTTGCCTCCGCCCAACGTTTCCTGCAAACCACTCGCCTGGAAGAGGCTAAAGTCGTCTTAAACCGGGCGCAGTTCCAAAGCGCCGGGCCCTGGATCGTTCGTCAGCACACTTTGATGCGAGCAGCTCTTGCACTGGCGGAAGAGGACTCATCAAAGACGCGGCGACTATTGGCCCGCGTTGAAGATGGAGAGCTTGATAACAGCCAGTGGCTGCTACTTAACGATCTCAAACTGCAGAGTCTATTTGCCGAGGAAAAACATGTTGAGGCATTGAACCTCATCAACCGTATTTCGTTTAATGGCAGGACAGGCTCCGACGTCGACATTTTGCTTCATCGGGTCTTCAATGCGCTTTCAATGCTTTCTTTTGACGAGCTCGGTCTTCTGAAACAGCAGCCCGACATGACAAAGGACGACATTGCCTGGATTGACCTTGCACAAGTATCGAGCGATGCTGCGTGGCAGCTTGAGGCGCTGCGGCGTGATCTGGACAACTGGTCTGCCGACTATCCCGGGCATCGCGCCACTGCCATTGCCACGGCTCTGCGGCCCGCACTCTGTGCTTCGCCTAGCCCGGCCAGCATTGCCCTGCTACTGCCGATGACCTCTCCTTTCACTAAAGCGGCATCGGCGTTTCATGACGGGTTTATGCATCTTCACGACGGTGACCGTCCTGCTTCCAGACCGCTTGTTTCGCTATATGATTTCGGTGAAGACACCGAGTCCATCGGAGACGTCTATCGGACAGCTGTTGAGGCGGGCGCCGATCTCGTGATCGGACCTCTCGGCCGGGATGCTGTATCAAATCTGATGGCCCACTCGACGATGACTGTTCCGACACTGCTGCTGGGCTCGGATAACACTCCAAAAGCGCCCAATGCTTTCTTCGTGGATCTCTCGCGCCGCAGCGAGGCGCAGTCACTCGTCACCCATGCCCGATCGCGCGGCCTTAAACATGCCCTGGTGCTCTATACCTTGACCCAAGCCACCAAGGCAGCCGCCGATGCCGCAACCCAAGCGTGGCAGGATCAAGGCGGCATCATTACAGATACCGTGATTGTGGATTCAACACGCAGTGATTTCTCCGAAATGATTTCCCGCATGTTGGGCCTGTCCCAAGCCGAGGAGCAAACAAAAACCCTGCAAAGCGTGCTTACCGATGCCTTACCCATTACCGTCTTGCCGCGAATCCGTCAGGACCTCGACGTTATATTTCTTTTTGCGGATCAAAACACCGCCCGACTGCTCAAACCTCAGATCGATTTCCATCACGCAGGCAAATTGCCGATCTACTCACAGAATGCTGTTTTCACAGGAACACCCGACCCGGTTAATGATCTGGATCTTGAGGGGATTCTCTTTTCCGACATGCCCTGGTTTGTGCGTCGGACAGGCCGCTTTGAGCGTTCTGACAACACGCTCACGGGCACCGCCCGCTATCAGGGATCCGGGATCGATCGACTCTTCGCGCTCGGCATGGACGCCTATCGACTTGGGTGCCAAATACCGAAGAGCCCGGCTAATTCGGCCTGGAGATATGTCGGGGCCAGCGGCACTTTTTCCCTGCAAAATGACGGCATCATCCAAAGACACCCGGATTGGGTCATTTTTCGTCAAGGCATACCTGAACTATTCGCGCCGGTGATCGCGCGCTAGCGACCAGCAAAGCGACGATGGGAAAGGACCGCCCAACGCAGCACTGGTCAGAGGATTTCGCCCTGGATCAACTCCAATCAAGGGGGCTACGCCTCGTGGCCCGGAACTATCGGACGCGCCGGGGAGAGATTGATCTGGTGTTGCGGGAAGATACTTCTTTGGTGTTTGTAGAAGTGCGATACCGCGCAAGCCTTGCCTTCGGCCGACCTGAAGAAACCGTTGACCCCCGAAAACAGTCCCGGCTACGACTCGCCGCGGAAGCCTTTTTGCAGCGGCACCAAAGCGGGCACGACACGGCATGCAGATTTGACGTATTTGCCGTCAGCGGGCCCCTGCCGGATCCTAATTGGCGATGGATCCAGGATGCATTTTGAATCCTGTATCTGGCACCGCTTGGGACCCCGATTGGCCCTGAAAGCTATAGAATTCACACAAAGCCTCAAGCTCTCATCCCATTTGCCCCATGAACCAGCGGATCGTTGATCAGTTTAACAGCAGTGCAAAAACCGCCCTGGCGAGCGGAGAAGCGCTCGCCGAGGAGATCAGCCGCGCATCTCAGTCGATGCTTAACACCCTGGACAGCGGTGGCAAACTGCTGCTCTGTGGTAACGGCGGTTCTGCAACCGATGCCATGCATTTCAGTGCGGAACTTTTGGTTCGCTTCCTAAAAGAGCGCCAAGCCCTGCCTGCCGTCGCCCTGGTCAGCGACACCGCCACATTGACAGCCACCGGCAATGACTACGCTTTCGACCAGATTTTCTCCCGGCAGGTGGAAGCTCTGGCGGCTCCGGGTGACCACCTGGTGGTCATCACCACATCCGGTAATTCACCTAACATCCTGAATGCAATCACGGCCTCACAAGCAAAAGGCGGGATCACGATAACGGCACTGACGGGCCGCGACGGCGGCGCTCTGGCGCCCATGCTCGGGCAGGAAGACTGTGAACTGCGCGTTCCTTCTGACAATACCGCGCGGATCCAGGAGGCCCACGCTATAATTATTCACTGCTTTTGTGATCTGATCGATCAGCATTATTGCGGGGAACATTGATGAATCCAGTCCGCTCTGCCAGAACCATGAAACCATTCCGACACTCCATTTTGGCGCTCGCCATCGCCTGCCTCGTCAGCGGCTGCGGCATCGTGCTCGTCACTACCGCTACCGTTCTGGCGATCGACGTCGCTCGCGACCGCAGAGGTGCCAGCGTTTACTGGGATGACAACAAGATGGAGTTTGATATCAAACGTTCTATCGACAAACAAGAACAGATTGAACATGAGCACGTCAACGTCACTATCTACAACGGTGTGGTACTGCTGACAGGTGAGGTGCCCGATCAGCGCGATATCGATACCATCATTGATCTTGCCAAGTCCCATGAGGGGTCCCGACAGGTTATCAACCGGCTGGAACTGGCGGGTAAGACAAATATGAACAGCCGCGCCAACGACGGCTGGATTACCACCCGTGTGAAGACCGCAATTGCAACATCAGCGCCTGTCGAATCCACCCGAATCAAAGTGGTCACCGAACGGGCTAACGTCTACCTCATGGGGCTGGTGACACCAGAGGAAGCCGACATTGCGGTAGAAGCCACACGTTCGGTGACCGGCGTCGTCCGTGTCATCAAGGTGTTTGAGTACATCTAGTCTCAGGCCGCTGACTGCGTGAGCAGCGCCGACAAAATTCTCCCTGACTGGGACGCGCTTACGCAGCACGTCAAGAATCGTCCGCGTCCTCTGGTATTTACCAACGGTGTTTTTGACATTCTCCACCGAGGCCATACGGCTTACCTGGAGGAAGCGGCAGCCCTGGGAGCCACCCTGGTGGTCGGACTGAACTCGGACTCCTCAGTTCGCAGGCTTGGCAAGGCGCCCGGCCGGCCGATCAATACGCTGGAAGATCGTCTGGCCGTGATCGCCGCTTTAGAGTGCGTCAGCTTTGCGACCTGTTTCGATGAAGATACGCCTCTTGAGCTGATCCATCGGCTGCAGCCGGATCACCTTGTCAAGGGAGGAGATTGGGAACCGGATGAGATCGTTGGGGCTCGGCAGGTGCGCGAAAGTGGTGGCACCGTGCACAGTATTCCCTTTCGTTATGAGCGATCCACTTCCGATCTGGTTGCCCGAATTCGGGGCGACTAGTGCCGCAGGGAAATACGGCGGGATTCCCATTCAGACCAGGCGCAGCATCGGCTCGAGTTCAGACAAGGCAAGTTCGTAAACGCTGCGTTTGAACGATACGACTTTACGCGGGGGCAGCCAGTAATCGACCCACCGCCATCGGTCAAATTCTGGCGCATCACTGTGATCCAGGCAGATGGCGTGATCTGACGCGAGCATCTTCATCAGGAACCATACCTGCTTTTGCCCTTTGAATGTCGTGCTGCGCGAACGCAAACTGCCGGGTACGTCGTAGCGTAGCCAGTCCCGCGTCCGGCCCACCAGTTCCACATTCTGCGGACGTAAGCCGACCTCTTCATACAATTCGCGGTAGGCCGCCTGCTCCAGTGTCTCGCCCTGCTCTATTCCCCCTTGTGGGAACTGCCAGCCGTCATGGCGGCTCCGCCGGGCCCACAGTACCTGGCCGGTGTTGTTGAACAGCACGATGCCGACATTTGGCCGATAACCGTCATCATCCGAAACCGCGTGCAGTTGTTCCACCATCAGGCCATCCCGAGTTCATTGATGTCATCCATCAATTGTTAGCTGTCCAAGATTTATACCACAGAGCACTGTGCACCCAGATCAGAGCGTTGTTATCAGCAACCGACCACCGTCCTAACCGCCCGATTGACCGTTGCAGCTGGCTGAGGGGTTGACCGCAGATTCTGCCTGCCAGGTTGCGTAACGGGATTTAAAGAGCGTCTCCAACTGATCGATCGTGTCCTCACTGGTCTCACCGTACATCATGTGACGCGCCATCAGACCGGATGCCTCATTAAATAAAGTGTCCCGGTTCAACATGGGGTAAGTTCGGGTCAGACGTCGTATTGCATTGATAACGCTCTCGCCTTCAGGCCGCGGGATATCCAGGATCTCCGGTACCGGCTCGGGCGCTAAGGGCCGTTGATCCCTGAGATACCTGGCGAAATCAAGCACGCTCGCCACTTCAGTCTCGGTCAATGCGTCTATCACTGCCCGAAGTTCGCGCTGGTCGGAATTCGCCATCGGATCGGCCTGAAAATACGGCTGCGAAACTATTTCGCCGACTGTTTTTCGACGCAATGTGCCTCAGTGAATTCGAGAAATTCATCCATCGCACGCAAGCGGAATTTCTGACGCTGATAAACGATCGAAAAAGGCCGGGTGAGCGGAGGATCGAGGCTTAACTTGGACAACATACCGAGCTCCAATTCCTTATCGAGAGTGGCAATAGACAGGATCGAGATACCCAGACCCGCCGCGACGGCACTCTTGATGGACTCCGGACTGCCGAACTCCATGGTCAGATTGAGATCCGAGATATCGCGGTCGGCAGACTGCAAGTAGTCGACAATCACATTACGGGTTCCCGAACCCTCCTCACGACTGATAAACGGATATTCCAGAATCGCGTCCACACCGCTTACCGAGTGCTCAGTCAGCGGGTGGTCCGGAGGAGTCACAATAACGAGCTCGTCATCCCAACAGACTTTGGACACCAGATTCTTGTTGCCAACCGGACCTTCAACAATACCGATATCAATCTCGTTGCTCTCCACCATGTGGATCACCCCATCTGTATTGGCGACATGAAGCCGCACCGCGACATCGGGGAACTTGGCCTGATACTCACCCAGAATACTTGGGATGACGTACTCGCCGATAGTCGTGCTGGCGCCCAGAACAAGCGGGCCCAACACATCACCGGTCAGCTTTCGAACCTCGTTATCCATCTCGCTATACAGCGAGATAATCTGATCGGCATACCCCTTCACCAGGTGACCGGCGGAGGTAAGACTGATCCGGTTATGGGTACGGTCAAACAACCGGGTGTTGAAGTAGTCCTCCAACTGGCGAATCTGGAATGTGACGGCCGGTTGGGTCATGTGCAGCGCTTCGGCCGCTTTGGTGAAACTGAGCAAGCGGGCTACCGTTGCAAATACCTGAAGCCTTCTGTCCGCCATGAGTCCACTCCCTGCCTGGTGTCAACGGCTCTCTGCCGATCAGGCGCAACGGGCCTGATCAATCGCGTCCCGATCCTGAAGCCGATAAACTGATTTTATGGGTTATAAGCAGATATTGGTAGCGTCCCTAACCGCCGATGCCGGATTGTCGGGCGCCGGCCTCAATGACAAATCGCCGAAAAGCCTCTGCAGTCGGTGACAGGCGCTTACCTTTGCGGTAAGCCACATACCAACGACGCATAATCGGCATCCCGGCAACGTCCAGTTTCACCAGACGCTGCAAGGTCAGCTCTTGTTCGACTGTATGGGCGGATACCACCGCAAGCCCCAGACCCGCCTCAACCCCCTGCTTCACGGCTTCGTTTCCCATAAGCTCCATGCTTTTCTGGTAACTGAAACCCTGACCGGAAAAGAAACGCTCCATCGCAACGCGTGTCCCGGAACCCGGCTCACGCACCACGAAATGCGCCTCGGCAAGATCGGTCAGAGGGATCTGGCGGGCCTTCGCCAATGGGTGATCAGGCGGTGCAATCACGATCAGCGGATTATCCATGAACGACTCCGAGACCAGATCAAGATTGGCCGGCGGCTTACCCATGAGAGCCAGATCCGGCAGATTGGCTTCGAGTCGGCTGAGCAATGATTCGCGGTTAGTGACATCGAGAGAAATCTCTACCGCCGGGTTTTCCCGCGCAAAATCAGCAAGCAGCTGCGTTGCGAAATAATTCACCGTTGAGGCAATCGCGACTCTGAGCCTTCCGGAGTCTTCTCCGCGAAGATCATCCATCTCCTCAGATGCGGCCTCGAGATGGCGCATAATGGTCCGTGCGTGGACGAGCATCGCATCGCCGGCCTGCGTCAAATAAATCTTTTTTCCGATCTGCTCGAACATGGGCAGACCGATCGAGCTTTCCATTTGTTTGATCTGCATCGACACGGCGGGCTGCGTGAGATGCAATTCCTCTGCCGCGCGGGTGTAACTGAGATGGCGGGCAACCGCCTCAAATACCTGCAACTGCCGTATGGTGATATGCATCCCCCCCCCTTTTTTTTGATCCCGACTTGGGCCCTCAAGCTGCTTCCAGTTTTAATCGATAAGTATAAACTTATTTACCAAATCAGATAAATTCGGTTAATCTGATGAAGCGAATTGCATATATTGCGTGCCGTTACCCCTAACCGTGCCGGCCTGCTGCACTAAGCGCTGCTGCTGGGAGGAAACCTGATGTCCACAAGTCACCCGGTCATTGCTGTTACCGGATCTTCTGGTGCTGGCACCAGTACAGTGAAGACGGCCGTTGAGCACATCTTCCTCCGAGAGCACCTCAAGGCCGCCATTGTCGAAGGCGACAGTTTCCATAGATTCGATCGTTACCAAATGCCTGAGGAGGTCGCCAAAGCACATCAATCCGGTCAGGATCTCAGTCATTTCGGCCCCGATGGCAACCACTTTGAAAAACTTGAATCCCTGTTCAGGGATTACAGCGAAACCGGCGGCGGGAAAATCCGCTACTACCTGCATAACGAATCAGAAGCAGCCCCGTACAAACAAAAGCCCGGCACCTTCACACCCTGGGTAGACATACAAGACGAAACCGACCTGCTCTTCTACGAGGGCTTGCACGGAGGTGTCGTCAACGGCTCAGTCAACATGGCACAGCATGTCGATCTGCTTGTGGGAGTGGTACCCATCGTTAACCTTGAGTGGATTCAGAAAATTCATCGTGATACCGAGAGCCGAGGCTACGAGCCCGAAGCAGTTACTGAAACGATTCTGCGCCGCATGCATGATTATGTTCACTATATCGCGCCCCAGTTCTCGCGAACCGACATCAACTTCCAGCGGGTCCCCACGGTGGACACCTCGAATCCTTTTGTCGCCCGTGACATCCCCACCCCGGACGAGAGCTTCGTGGTGATACGCTTTCGTGACCCCACCAAATTTAATGTCGACTTTCCCTATTTGCTGGCTATGCTGCATGACTCTTTCATCTCCCGCCGCAATACCATCGTCGTCCCCGGTGGAAAAATGGGGCTCGCCATGGAGTTGATCCTCGCCCCGATCATTGATGGGATGATGAAAAAGAAAAAAGAACTGGAGCGCAGCGCGTGCCAGAGAGATTACTGAGCGGCGGCCTGAAGCCGTCGAGCCGCATGACCTCCATCAATCGCGCCGCGGACTGCTTCTACAGCAGAATCGGCGTCCGGGCAGCGCCCCAACTGAATCAGACATAGCGCCGCCCCGTACACCAGACTCTCGCGGACGGGGCCGGATTCTCCTGCCAAAGCGCCGAGCCCTGCCTGTGCGGCCGCCTGCGCCAACGCATCGGCATCAATCGATCCCTGGATGTCGTCATCCGCCTTTTGCCCAGGCAAATCCTGTGGCAACGGCACAGCACGCCCGACGGACTGGACGGTGAATTCAGCAGGATCCAGCCTCACTTCCTTATCCGCTTCCTCGCCCTGATAGCAAAACAACTTGGACGGCTGATTCAGGGAAGGGATGACTCCACCCTCCACCCCTCGCACAATAATGGCAGAGTCATAACCGGAAGCACGCGCGAGCGCTGTATAAATTGGGGGATACGGCTTGTGAACGTATCCGGTGAGGAGATGCGTTCTTCGGGCTCCGCGCACGGGGCCCAGCAATACCTCCAGCGTTGTCAGACAAGGTCGCTTGACGATCTTGGTGCGCAATGGAACAAGATCATGCAGTTTCGGGCATGCTGCCCGCTGATCGACATACGCCCAGCCGATACGCTCATCCGCGAGTTGTCGGGCGGCTTGGGCTGAACTTAAATCAACATTGACCCCAGCGGCATGAAGTACTTTACGGTGCGTCGCGCCGTATTTCGGGCCGATGGATTCCGCTCCATTTCCCACGGTCGCAACGCCGCAGGCAGCGAGGACGGGTGGAAGAAACGGTGCTGCGGGCATTCCCCGAGTGAATCCGTCAAAGGGGTCTGACAGATCCAGAACATCATCGACTGCGGACGTTGCCTGTTCAGTGACCTCCAGCAACGCATCCAACACGCCGAGGTTTTCAGGCATGGTCTCGCGCTTCATCCTGAGCGCGATAAGAAAGATGGCAGCCTGCACGGGATCGGCATCGCCGGAGAGGATTCGACGCATCCCGTCGCTTGCCTCTTCCCGGGAAAG
>CEUY01008414.1_pt1 | contig 15612 bp, 30 predicted proteins | sample 361481 | NCBI WGS metagenome assembly CEUY01 (sample SAMEA2622737, study PRJEB7988) | marine metagenome | isolation source: saline water (ENVO:00002010), including
TTTCATAGTGAAAATAGCTTTTTTGGCGTGACGAATTATTTTCGGATTACGTTCTCTAACCGAAAATGTTTTTAATTCTAATTTATCTTCATCTACAATATTCATAAAAATATTATAATTAAAAATTATAGTAAAGTCAAGTATTTAATATTTTTATAACATTTTGAAGTCTAATTTAAAGATTTCTTATTTTTATGACTTCTTTTACCATAAAGTTTAGCACAAAAGACGGTCATAATTTCAATCACACTTTCAGTTAAGTCAGTATTAAAGTCTTTGACTTCTTCATTAAGTATGATGACTTCAATATTATAGAAGTCACACAATTTAAATAATATTTCACTTCCAAAGCGTAATAAACGTTCCTTATGATTCAAAATTAAGGTTGATATTTCATTGTTTAATATCATATTGATTAATTGATTTAAACCTTTCTTTTTAAAATTTAATCCACTTCCTAAATCTTTAATAGACAAAACATTATTTATCTTTTTTTTTTACAATAATTCAATAATTTAGCTTCTTGTGTAACTAAGTCTTTTTTTTGATCATGACTTGATACTCTTGAGTAGCAGATGGTTTTCTTATTATGATTAAGTAATCTAAAAATATCCGCTTTCAAATAACGTCTATGATTACCAAAAGTACGAAAACCGACTTTTAACTTACCTAATTTATCTCAACGTCTTAACGTAACTACCGCTACACCTAAAATAGTTGCAGCTTCACCTATTGAAATGTAAGATTGAGTTGAATTTTTCATAAAGATACCTTATTTTTAGTTGACTACTAAAAAGGTATCATAACTAAAAAATAAGAAAATGATCAGGTTTAATTAAATATATTGGGTACTGTTAAATACCCCAAGCGCTTCACCAGCATGGATTGTGATGGGTAATTTTGATTGTTTAAAGGAGTAAGAAAAAATCTCAGGTGGAAAATTCAATTCATCCCCTGCTAAATCTACACCTACAACTTGTGTATTGATATAAGAATTTGCTAATTGAATAATATCAATAGAGTTTTTTAATGGCATATGTCGCATAGAGCAGAGAATTAGCCCAAAAGGAAAATTAAATTCAATGCTTGCTTTTTGCATACCTAATAATACATAGTCAACGATATTTTTTAAATTCAATCCAGAATGTAGGTGTAATTGTGGCGCAAAACGAATTTCAGCATAAATGTAGCCAAGCTGATAAAGATCTTCAATTATTTCAAATCCTGCTCTTTCCAAGCGTTCTGCTGAATTGAGTATTTGAATAGGTAGAGAAAATTTAGAAAGATACTCATTTAAATCTTGATTATCATTTTTAACTTGAACAAGTTCTTTAACATGGTTAATTGAATTAACATTAACCAGATTATCTTGTAGTGCATATTCCAAGATAGTAGAAGGACGCAAAGAACCGTCTAAATGTAAATGAAGATCAATTTTTTTCAAAACAATACCTTAAAATTATCACAAAAAAACTTTATCTGTCTCTATAATATCACCAGATTTATAATTTTTACTGGTAATTTTTCTACCAGTTTTTGTTTCACCTTTTATATTAACGTAAAAAAAAGTGACATAATATAGTGGTTGAGAACAAATAAACTCCCTTTTTGAATTAATAACACACTTGCGCGGTGCTTCAGTAGTTTCGAAAACTACAAGTTTGGTTTTATTATTAGCAAAAGAATTGAAACTAATTAAGGTGAAAAAAGCAATAAAAAATATTTTTTTCATTTTGTTAACTCATTATGTTTTAAGAGATTTTATTATAATTTAACCATTAATAAAAATCAACAAAAATTTAAGATAATTATGGATTTATTAAATGTATTAATTTTTGATAAAGTTTAAATACAAAAAACCCGCATTAAAGCGGGTTTCTTGAAACTTGTGAAGAGTTAGTTAAATAATTAATAAATATTTTTGAGTACATATTTATTTTTATATTTTCCAACCAGTTTGAATGCATAATAGTAGTTTAATTTAGTTTTTAAATATATATAAAATTAATAATTATAAATGAATTTTCCTAGTGAACTCTCAACAATCAGAAAACAACTTAAATTTTATGTGTTTCCAGACTACATTTGTCTTATTGCCGTTGCAAATGATCTCAGTTAATATTGTTGCAAATTGGACACCAGCCAATTTGGTTATCTCCACCTCCTATCTATCTGCTTAAAATTTTAATTAAGGAGCCAAATCCTTTCGTTTGGTCTTCTCTACAATCCAAGATTGCACCTTATTAATGGTCGTTGGGTCTGCCCCAAATATCCTTAATCTATTATATTTAAAGAGGTTCTGTCTAAGCAACCTACGAGATATATAATACTAAACCGTCTAAGTGATTGCAAGTGTTTTTTTAAAAATTACCAAGAAATTTCAAAATAAATGGTTTCATCAATAATAGCATCTTTGCAAAAATCATAAAGTGCTTGTTCATCTTCTGATAATTGTTCACCATTAATTGTAGGGAAAACAAAAACATGTATAGTATCATTAGAGAAAACTTGATTACCATATCGAGCAGAGCTAATACGCTCCCATAATCGAGAATAAATATCTTCTCTACCATCAGGAAGTTTAATAGATTGTCCTCTATCTGGCTCTTTAAGACCAATTTTTTTCCATTCTTCGATTTGCAAAGAGCGTAAAACTTCTGTTAGTTTGACAGTTTTAATTGTTTTAATATTAATCATAATAATCCTTAAAAATCCTTTAATCCAAGAGGGAAGTCTTCAACCCAAAAAGTACAGTAAGCGTGATATCCAGAATGCCAAGTACCACCACCACCAGTATTAATACCTCCAATAAAGTCTAATATACATTCATGACTTTGACCTTTATTAGAAGTTTTTTCTAATTCATAAAAGACCTCTAAATCAAATGCTAAGGGTTTTTCTTCATTTTCGGGTTTAGGATACATTGAAGTCCTTTTTTTACCAACAGGCGAAGAATGAGACATTTGTTGTGGTTCTGGTTTATTGGGTGTTGTGAAACCATGATTACAGTAAGTAATATTTGTAATACGTTTAAGATCTTTATCTTCTCTATAAAATTTAATAACCTTAATCGCTTCAATGATTTGTTCTTGTTCTTCTAAGACCATATCAAAAAGTTGGGTAAGAGTAGAAACTTTGTGTCTAAATGTATCAAGATATTGTCTTGCTGCTTTCTGTTCTTTTAATTTGTTTTCTAAAAAAAGAGAGTTAAGCATACAGCCAGTTTCATGAGATTCTACTTCTTTTTTATCCTTAGAAAGAAGATTGCAAAAAGAGCATTCATAAGCAATAAGTGTTTTCATATTAAAAAATTTCCATTTTAGTATCAATTAAAAAGGCATCCCGTAAATGTCCAAAAGATTGAGCAATTGTATCTAATGGATGACGTAATAAATGAGATACTTGTTTTTTATCATTACCATTATAAACAAATGCTGTCATTGTAGAAAGACATTGGTATGTGGTATTTTTTGAATCAATAATATCTTTGATTTCTTGAATAGAATATTTTTCAAGTAAATATTCAAAATCAACTGGTTTATTTCGATTCCTTGTTTTATCAAAAAGAGAAAAAGAAAAACAACCAGAAAAAACAATCTTATATTGATCTTTTTCAAAGATAATTGTTTCACAATTTGATTTTAAATGACGTTTTCGTGTTTTTTTTAAGAAATTAACATAAGCTTCAAGAACCGTTAATTTATTATCTTGAAAATCAAGATCTAAAAAGTATTTCATAAAAAAGTTCCAAATATTTTAACAAATCTATTATACAACCCAATAACAAAAAAAGCTATAAACTTTTAAACAGTTTCTAAGTATTCGATAGCTTCTTTTGAGAATTGAATCCAATTTTTCTTATTCTTTGTCCAAATATCGCAAAGCATTTGGTTAATATCACCATTAAATGATGAAATTCCATAATCTTTTGCAATTTGATTATAAACGTCTTCATTTCCTTCATCAAAACCGTTATATTTTCTTGATAAATAATCTTTCATTTCATCAATTTTTCTTTTATTTTCATTTTCACTATTTGAAGGATAAGCATAAAAATTATTTAATGATTTATCAGAATTTAAATATTCAATACAGTATTGATAAAAATCTTGTACAGCCTTAATCCAAGATTGTTTATGTTTACCTAAACGATTAAAATCAAGAAAATAGATAGTGCTATAATCTTTATTAAAATTAGGATAAGGATTAAAATCAATTTTTTCTTTTTGCATTAATTCACGTTTAAAACTTTCAGCCTTTTCAGTTGAATCATTAATTTTTTCAAGTATTTCGTCAAAACGTTTTAGAATATTATCAGGTATTTTTTGAAAGCCATTTAATAATTCAGCAACTTCTTCTTCTGATTTACCAGAATCTTTAATTGAAATGTATTGAATAAATTGTCGAGTATTATGAATACCATTACCGATAACATTAAAAATGTGATCCATAACAGCCAATTTAGCATTATCATAAGAAAACATATGATAATAATCTTGATTTTCTTCTATGTATGAAACAATAAATCTTTCTGGTGATAGCATAGTGATCCTTAATTTATTAAAACAAAAAGCCCTAAAAGTAAGGGCTTTTAAAAATTTTTTTTAAAGTTTAAAGTCGATTAAAGAACCAACTCTACGTGGTTGTTTGAAGCGCTTTTCATGATACTTCATACGTCCAAAGTTATCTTGATAAACAACAGTAACAAGATAACCACGGTCTTTACAAACGGTAAGATCGTCATCTTCTTTATTAACATTTTTACCTATACCATAACCAGCAATACCAAGTCCAGCTTGCGCCCATTTTTTACCAGAACCACCCCCAACTTGATTTCCAATAACAACACCAAGTCCAGCCCCAATAAGTCCACGAACCAATGAATTATCTTTTTCTTCACAACGATCAGGGGCTTTAACAACCTGAACAACTTCCCCAATAATTCGACCAGTAGGAACAGAAGGATCGCGTGGAGTAGTTGAACAACCAGCAAGGGTAGCAATAGAAACAAAAGCAATAGCTAAATGGATTTTCATAAATCACCTATAAGTTTGGTTTAAAAAAACTTTTCTAAGTTAGGATAATTATATAAAAGTATAGGCTAAAAGTCAAATAAAAATTAAGAATTAATATATTTTAAATTTTTTTGGTGATTTTTTTCTGTCAATATATCTTCAATATTTAGTAGTTTATTTATTTTTATACGAAGATTAGACATATAATCATGATCAACTTTTTTTAAATTCTTTAATTGCTTATTATTAAATAAAAAATAATCATTATATACAGAGCTTGCAAATAAGAAATGTGCTTTTTCTTGTTTAACGATTTCTCTGTTGTTTAATATTTGAATGTCTTCTTCAAATAACTGTTTACGAGAAACAAAAGTTTTAAAAATAGTTGTAAAGAAATCTTGATCAGTTTCTTGTTCACAAAAACCTAGCCAAGTACCTTGTTTACTAGGAGCATCAAAAGTATTTTCTTTATTGACTATAATTACTTCGTGTTGAGTTATTAATACTGAGTTTAAAATAAATATATTTTCCATTAAATCAATAATAGTATTTTTTTCACTTCGTTGAAAAAATCTATGTATTGCATGTATAGAAACAGTAGATTGCATGGTTTCTATGCCGCCTAAGCTAAAAATATCATTATTAATATGATAACATGTCGCAAAACTTTTAAAAATTACATTAGAAGATTTTTCTTCATAAAAAGGAACAGTAAATATAATAATTACGTTATTAAGTTTTTTATCAAAATAAATTTTAGGAATAAAGAATTTAATATTTTTATTATTTTCTAGTTTATTTTTTATTTCTAAAAAAAATTTTTCTTTTTTAATATTTTTAAAATTTATTTTAGAAATAAGAGATTTTAAAAAATCAATACTTTTTTTATCAAGACAATTACTAAATTTTGTATTAGGTTTAAATGAATTTCTAAGAAAAGTATTAGTTATCGCCCTTGAACCAGAAGCATCTCTTGGATTTTTTAAAAAAACAAATTCTCTATAATAATTCATAAAAATAAATTTCCAAATAATCTAAATATTGAAATAAAAAAAAAGCTTCAAAAGAAGCTTTTATTCGCTAATTTAGTCCTCAACTTGTAAGAAGAGGGGGTTTGTTCCCATAACTACTAAACTAACTTGCCTAGTTCACCTAATGCCAATGTGCTTTAATCCAATCCAGTTTAACTTCCCAATCCTTGCATTATATAATATGGTGCTTCGAGCGGGACTCGAACCCGCAACCGTGGAATTTAAAGTTCCTTGCTCTACCATTGAGCTATCGAGGCATTGAAAGTTAAGGAGTCAAATCCAATTGTTTAAACTTCTCTACTACCTAAAAAGGTAACACTGTATTAGCAGTTGACGGGTCTGCCCCGTAAGTCCTTAACTGTGTTTATAATATATAAGTTAGTTATTAAAGTCAACAAGTTTTAAAAATTATTTTCGTGTTAATAAAGCTAATTGTTGCAAACTAACATCAAATAAGCCTTTCGGGTGATGATCAAGTTTACCAGTTGATAAAATTTGAACTTTATTATTATTAAACATAAAAGAAAAAGGTTGAATTAAACCAGCTTTGACAGCTAATCGAATAGCATTAAATTGAGCAGAAGTAGCGCAATAAACGTCTTTTTTAGGATTATCAAGAATATTTTGAAGCCAATCATAAACTTTATAATCAGTAACAGCATGTTTATTATCAGCACTAATAATTAAATTTAAATTTAAAGACAATTCAGTATTATTTTTAATGTTTTCAAAATTTTGTATAGTATTCATAACAATAGCCTTTAATTATATTTTAAGGTATAAGCGAAAGAGAACAACATAGCGCTGACCTGAAATTATTTTTTTAACCGAATGTAATATTTCAGCAGGAAAAGCAACAAATTGTCCTTGTTTAATATTGACCTCATCACCATTTAAAATTAATTCACCACCATGAGAATCATTAAGATAAAGTAATGAAGAATAAGTATTATACAAAAAAAACAAATAAAAATCAAATAAAAATCAAATAAAAATCAAATATCAATATTCAAAAAGAGGAACAAGTTCTTCATAAGTAATCCAAAGGTTTTCTTTATTTTTACGAGATTCAACCACCGACTGAAAATTTTTAGGATCTTGAAGTGTTGTATAATAACGATTTAACATATGATATGGAGTATCAATTTTTTCACCATTTTCATTTTCAATAGAAAAATCATAAAGACGAACAACCCATTCTATACAGGGTTCGCCATTACGTTTTTGTGAATTAACCTTGACGTATTTAGGTAATTTTTTCATAATATAATCCATTTTTCTTTATAATTTAGATAATAATAATATGAAAATTAAAAAAAATCAATAAAAAAAGCCACTTAGCGTGGCTTTTAATAAAAAATAAGAATTAAGTATTAAATATTTTGAATATATTCTTTAAGTTTACCATCTCGTTTCAATTCACGAACTTTTTTCTTGCTAAGTCCGTATTTTTCAGCAATTTCAGAAACAGTTCCGAGATCAGAAGCCTTATGTTGTGCTTTAAAAGAACGAGCAGCAATTTTTTTAGCTTCTTGTTTACGGTGGAATTCATTACGTTCTTCGCGTCTTGCCGCTTGATTAGCAGCCATTTGAAGGTGTCCACGAACCATGTTCTTTAAATTATCAAGAGACTGTTGAGAAACCGTACAAGAATTAAGTTCTTCAAGAGAAGCCGCTTCACGAATATGTTCTTTAAAAAAGAATGCAGATTTAATTTTTACATCTAAATTACCAAGTAAAAGTTGTGGTAGTTCTTCTATATTTCGTGAATAAAAAATAGAATCAATTAAAATAAATCCTTGCATTGGAGAAAAACGTTGCATTTCTTGATTAGACATAAAAAATCCTAATTTATTTAATAATTAAAATTGAAATTCAGCTTCGGCTTCTGCTTTTAAACAACGCATTTCTTCAAGTCGATCTTGATGTCGAGCAAAGAAGTCTTCCGAAATACGATTTTCAGAAATAAGTTGACTAATTTGTTCTTCGCTTGCGTAATATAAAGCATTCCAACAGTCATTATTTAAATCTGTCTCGATAGACTCTAAAGTTGCTGATTTGCCTTCTGTAATACGTTGTTCGGTGATACCGTAAGAATCGCTCATAGTTATATTTCCTTTGCTTTTCAATGATATTATTATATGAAAAAGATGGGTAAAAGTCAAATAAAATTTATTTTTTTAAATACTTGGTTCTGTTAATTCTTGTGCAATATCAGTGAATAATTGAGTAAATCTTTCAGGAGAAGCATTTCTAAAATCAAGTCTTGTAACTTGTTCAGCAACTTCTTTAAGGAATGTAACACTTTGTTGAGGATTTGTAAGAGAATCAATAAGCATATCTAATGGCATTTCAGACTCGCCATACATAGAGTGGTAAACTTTGAAGCTGGTGGATTCTAATTCTTTATTTTCAAAAAAAGAGTTAAAAAAAGAATTAAGTTCTTCTGTTGTACGCATTGTAAGTAACATAATGATTGCTCATTTAATTAATGTATATATATAGTAATACAAGCATAAAAAATAATCAAGAAAAAAGAGGAATAAATCCTCTTTTTATTTAAAAAGTTTTAATGTCAAAAATTTCTCGAACTTTATCTTTAAACTCAATCAATAAATCTTCTTCGGTAGGTCGAGGAAATTTATAAACAAAAAGAGTTAATCCATCAGAAGAATAAGCCACCCAAAGCCACCCATTTTTTAATTCAAACGCCCAAACATAATGACGCATAGCTACACAAGGATCATTAAAACAAAAATCTTGCTTACCATACTTATCAACCATAAATTTTTTGTTAGGAAGAAAAATATTACTTCTTTCTTTCATTACTTCTATATATTCTTCAGTTGAAATCTCACCTGCAATTTCTTTTTGTCTAACATCATTTAGACAAGTCAACCATAAATCTAGAAGATTAAAAGAAGAGTATTTAGGAGGATTAAGATATTCAAAAATTTCTTTTTGTTTATTCATATATTATTTACCTTGTTTATTAAATTACCATTATAAATAACTTTCATAATAAAAAATCTATTTAATTTTAGTAATTTTTGTAGAAAAATCAAGTTCAACTTGAAAATCTGAAAGAGTTATATTTGGAATTTGAAAACGAACAACAGCATATCTTAAATCCAGAAGACTTAAATCGTCATTAGTAACTAAATCAGTTTCCATCCAAAGATCAGCCGCAAAGGTGGCACAATCAATAATAGTTTGCTTAATGTCGCTTAATTTAGCAATGTCTAATTCAATTTTTGAATTAATATTAAAACAAGTAAAAATTTCTACTTCTGCTTTAACATTAATTAAAGGTTCTGATTCAATATTTGGTAATTTTGTTTTTAACTCATTTTCCACATTATCAGAGAAAGTAGGCTTTTGGAGTTTAATGCGTCTTGGTAACGAATAGCTCATGATGATTCCAAATTTAAAAATAATAATTGTATTTTATAACACCTTAAAAATAAAATCAACAAAAAAAGGCTACATGTAGTAGCCTTTTTTTAAATAATTAATTACCAACCCATCCAGATCGCCCATTTAGCTTCCAAAAGTTGAGTATGCATTTCAGTGTCACATTTCCAAGAGCGATTTTTAGCAGTTACCATATAATATCTCCTTAAAGATAATAAAAATTGAAAGTAAATTTGTTAACACATTCTCTGTCAACGGTATATATATTACTAGATTAGAGGATTTAAGTCAAATAAAAATACTATTTTTTTGCATATTTATTTAATTTATTCAAAAAAAATGCTTTAAACAAAATCTCTAAAAAAGGAGTTTGATTAAAGCACTTCTCACCACTTAGGTATGTTAACTTGATATTTCCACTCTAATTGTGTTATATGAGAGGTTAACAAATTTTGGCGGTTCTTGCTGGACTTGAACCAGCGACCAATTGATTAACAGTCAACTGCTCTACCGACTGAGCTAAAGAACCGCAAAACAAAAAGTCTGATTAGTAGAACAATCGTCTAACTCACCGAATTAAGTCAGCAATCTAACCAGATTTAAAATTGGTGCGAGAGGCGGGACTTGAACCCGCAAGCCCTTACAGGCGAGGGATTTTAAATCCCTTGTGTATCAATCACACTCCAAGTTTCCAAGGCAACTAAAAATTTAGTTGTTTGTGCGCTGGACTATCCCATGATCTTCGTGAGATCCAGTGATTATAGTCTCTGAACCTTCATCCTTTAATTGTATTCACATACAAAACTAAACGTAAGGACGCTTGGCTGCCGATTGCCATACCCTAAGAAGAGTAAGGTTTCCAGCAGGTTACACTGTACGCACTATATATCGCTATATAGTGGGGCAAACACTTTACCAATTCCACCACTCTCGCAAATTTTCACACCGAATTGTTACTTATTAAATAACGTTGTAATAATACATCAATTATAAAAAAAGTCAACAATTTTTTTTCAAACCATTCCTATCTCGTGTTCGATAGGTATTCCACAAACGTCAACCTTTTCAAAGGTAATAGTAAGAAAACTTTCGAAATAACTTTGTTCCTGAGAACAAGGTAATAGTATTACTTTAATGATAATAAGTCAAGACTTTTTTATTAAAAAAATAGAAAAAAGTGTTCGTTTGATTAAGTAATAATCAAACAAGTCAAAAAATATTCAATAATAGAAAAAAAATAGATTAAAACAAACAAAAGAAATAAAAAAAGCTTCTTAAAAGAAGCTTTTAATAATATAAAAGTAGAAAATTATAAGTAAGTAACAATATTAACAATGTTATGTCTTCTACTTCTTTCTTGTTCAATTTCAATATGTGGATCATGTTTAATAGGATGAATTAATCCAACACCAATCAAAAGCTTGATGATGATTAGTTTAATTTTTATAGATATACGAAAAGATTTGTTTTTCATTAATTTCATAAAGATTCCTCAAAGGTAAAATTTAAAAAAAAATACAAGAATCTTATTGAATAAACCTCTTGTAGATTTAGCAGATTGCTAAAATTAAGTCTGAATGACTATGCAGTTAAATATATTAACTATGCATATAATGCCAAAATCATAAATAAAAATCAATAGAAAAGCCACTAAAAAGTGGCTTCAATTAAAAATAAATAATAAAAAATCATTTCCAATAGACATCAGCATAGGCAAAACTATTTTTAAAATCCACATTCTCGTGAGCATAATTAATTAATTTAGCCATGTCATTCCATTTTAATTTAAAATTACGAGCAACATCTTCTGCAAAAGATACAGTTCCAGCAATAGAAAGATATTTTTCGTGTTCCATTGTTGCAATGATACCCGCCCATTGCGTTGCTTCATCGGTTGGCTTATCTGTTTTCCATTTAACGACAACAGAAGCTTCTGAAACGCTATCATCATAAGTCGAATGTACTTCGTTAATAAGATTAATCATATCTTTAGAAGAAACATTAAAATTACGCGCCCCCCTTCAGAAAGCTTTAAAAAAGTTTTAATTGAAAGATATCCAGCATCTTGAAAAGCATTTAAAATGCCAATCCATTCTTTTGCATTGTGTTTAGACATATAAGCACCTTTAAATTTTAGTTAACCAATCAGTATGAAGCTTATGTGTTTCTTTTTTACGAAGTGGTTTTCCATATTGATCAGTATCAACAAGAACAGTTGCAATAGCTCTTTTTTTATCACGTTTATTAGAATTAGTTTTTCTTTGTATTTCAATATCAATAATCTCACCTTCCTATCTTGCTCTAAAATGGCTTTTAACTCGATTACCAACTTTAAAAACATTTTTCATAATTGTTCCAAATAATAATAAAGAGTAAGTATTATACAAAAAATAAGCAAAAAAGGCAATTATAAATTTAATATTTTAAAAGATAAATGAGAAGAAAAACCTTTACTTTTAATATAATCATTAGGGCTTAGTTCTGGACAATTAGATTGAGTGTAAGAAGAGTATTTAGAGAATCCATAACCTGCATAGATTTGATTATTTTGAAGGATAATGGAATCACATTCAGAATCTTCAAAAGGGACTAATATAGGTGGTTTAGAAGGAGACTGGTTAATCCAATGAAACCCTCTATCAAAAGCAATTTTTTGAATAGTTTCAAATTCTAACTTAGAGTTAAAAATTATTTTTGCTTGTTTAATGATATCAGGTTTCATAATAATTTTATTTAATAAAAGTTTCGACCAATCATTTTCTGGTTAAAGAAAACTTGTAAATTATCAAGTGGAAAATATTCTTTTAAAAGATTTTCAACTCGCTCTAATTCAGATTGTTCTTTTGAATGAATAATAAATTCAACAGCATTATGAATTTTAGGTGTTGTAGTAAATTTTCCGTTTTTGATAGTAACAAAAGCGTTCTGAGAAATATTACGAACAACAATGCAAGTATTAGCAATTGATTCAGCTTGTTTTTTATATTCTTTTTGTTGATAAAAGATATCTTTTAATTCAGAATGCCATATAGTACGAAGTTCGGCATAATTAGTTGAATTAAGGAAATTAATGATTTTAATTAATACTTTACGTTTTTGTCTATAATTCTCAATATCAAAATCATAAAAAGTACAATCACAAATATGAGTTGCTAAATACATTTTAACTCGATCAATAGATTGATAAACTTTAATATCTAAGTGTTCTTCATCAAGTTCTGGATATAAATCTCGAACTTGTTTATAAAAAGAGCGCATTAAATTTTTTGTATGATAGAAAAGTTCGTCAGTAGAAAGTTCTTTTAAATTCATTTTTAAACCTAAAATAAGAAGAATTAAAGTATAAATATAATAGCAATATTTATACTTTAATGCAATAAGAAAATAAAAAATATTTAAATTTAAAAAGTTGATCTGCTATATCTAATCCAAGCTTTATCAGCCAAATAAATAGCATCTTCAACAGGTGGGTTTTCAAGATCTTCTTGTTTACCACGCATGCAATAATCATCAAAATTATTAGCTGTCCAAGTAGCTAAAAAGGTTGAGATAAAATTTTCTTTAAACGTCTTTTCATCCATTAACTTTGCCATCCATCAATCCAAGCCGCATTCAATTCAGTTACAGGAGTTTGAGTTGAATCCATGTTACGATAAGGATTGTAGCTTTCATGTTTACCTGATTGTTTGGCTTGTTGACCAAGAGAAAAAGCTTGTTCTGGAGAAATAGAAAGTAGTTCTGATTTAGTCATAATATAGTTCCTCTGCAATAAATTAGGGTATAATTTTAACAAATAAAAAATAAATTTACAAGAAAATTATTCTGTCATTGATTTTACTTTTTTGAGTGTATCAAAAATTACTTTTCGGGAATAAATACCTTTTGCATTTTGAATTTCGTCAATAAAAGAGCTTGTATCAATGGAGGTTTCATTAGCAATTTGAGTAAGACCAGCTACCGCATTTTCTTTTGTAAAAACAGACCAAGTATCTGAGAAAGGAGAATCTTGAAGAGCAATCACCTTATTACCAGCAATATCTACTTTAACAAAATAAGAAGATAGCATAATTGTTGCAAAGAATTCATTAATTTCAAAAATATCTTGATTAGTCATAAATCACCTTTGAATGATTAGTTTACAAAGATATAATATCAAAATATACTAATAAAATCAATATTTTTGAATAAAAAAAGCCACTAAAAAGCAGCTTTTAAAAATAAAATTATTTATTAATATTCCTCTTTATGAAGATAAACATTAATAATAGTTACTTTGTTTTCAATAAGTTTTGAAAGATAGCCATGAAGATCTTCAATATCAAATTTACCATAATAAAAAGAAGAATCCATATCAGAAGAAATCAATCCTTTTGGATAATATTCAAATTCAAACTCACCCACTTGTTCTTCTAAAATAGAAATGGCTTTTTCAACATCAGATTCAGCAACTTGAATAGTGCCATAACCTTTATCTGGCATGCAATGTGATTTAACAAAAAGATTTTTTTCTTCTTCTGTCATTACACCTGCATAAAGAGAACGCCAAAGAACATTAGAAGTATAAATATTGTCAGTGCAAATAGATTGAAGCATATATCACCTATAAATTAAAATTTAGAAAAAGAATCACTTAGAATTTTTGATTGATATTTTTTCAACAATTCTTCAACAGAAGAGTGACAATCTTCTTTTGTGTAAATTAATTGCGCTCTACGAAGATCACTTGTTGTTTCATAAAATACAGGACTACCAAAAATATCACCTTTAAAAAATTGATATTCAAGGGACATTTCTTTAAGTATTTTTTTAGAATAAAACCTAAACTCTACAATTTCTTTTTTATATTTCTTGTAATATGTTTCATTTGAGTGATTACATTCATAAGAAATAATAATATAATCTGAATCAAAAGAATAGTTTCTTTTTGATAAAAGATCTTTATCATAAAAGGAATAATCTAGTGTAGGCTTTAAATTTCGAATAATTTGTTTAAGAAATTTCATAATAATCTCAAATACCAAAGAGATATTATTATATAAAAAATAAATTTAAAAGTAAAGAATAAAAAGCAAAAAACCCACAATAAAGTGGGTTTTAGGAACTCTATTCATCTGGAAATATCGAGTTAAGTATTGCCAGAGTTGCCGAAGCAACAGTATCTTCGTTTATTTATATATTCTCTAATAATTATAATAGTAATTTACCTAGTGAACTACCAATAATCAAAAAAACAACTTACTTTTTATGTGTTTTTAGGGCTACATTTGACTTATTTATATGCAAATGGTCTAAGCTTTAAATTATTGTAAATTGGACACCAACCAATTTAAATATATATCACCTCATAAGTTAGTTAAAAGAAATCTTATAAATTAATGGTTACTGTGTAACCAAGAACTATATAATACTAAATAAAAAATTTAAAATCAAGAAGTATTTTTTATTTATTTAAAATATTTTGAAACCAAGAATTAGATTGTTTAATTTCAGTAGCTTTAAATTGTTTTTGGATTTCAATAGAATTAGTATGACATTCTTCTAAAAATTTTTCAAGAGAAGAAGATATACGGTCAACCATATCAGTATTGTTTTTATCAATAAAATGTTGTCTATGAAGCCAATGAAGCGTATTTTCAATACAAGGTGTATAGATTTCAACAAATCGAGTCATAGTTGGCTTAGGATTAGTTTCAGCAATATATTGAAAAAAGTCTTCTTTATGTAAGTTGATTTTGTTTTCAACAAGAACTGGTTCAAGAATTTTAGTAAAAAGTTTATTAAGTTTTTTAAACTGTTTCATTTTTATGTATTCCTGTCTAATTAAGAGAATTAATTATACCAAAAATAAGAAAAGTAAACAAGATTAATTTTAACCTTGTGTATTAAAAACTTCATTTTGTAATATATAGAGAGTATAAGCCTTTGTTTTTGAAATACGTCTTTTTTTCATTAAAGAGTTAACTTTAGCATCTTTTATTCCGTTCTTTAAACGTTTTAATGATTCTTGACGTTCTTTTAATTCTTTTCTTTGAGACTTGCGCATAATAGACCTCTTTAAATGAATCTCTCCCGCCTAAAGACGGGAGCTTCCCGTTCTTCTATGGCGAAAGTTAACCAAATGAAGACTTAACATCTTCATTCTTGTTTTAACT
>CEUY01025769.1_pt1 | contig 15571 bp, 20 predicted proteins | sample 361481 | NCBI WGS metagenome assembly CEUY01 (sample SAMEA2622737, study PRJEB7988) | marine metagenome | isolation source: saline water (ENVO:00002010), including
AGCATCACTATGGCAAGCCAGCGTTCGTTTGCTGGCCATAGTGTATCCCCTTAGTATTGGCTGCTTCGCATGGTTTTCAGCCCATCTAATTGACGCCTAAATCGCTGTTCTCTTTTTGCTGCCCAAATATACCACACCCCCATGATAAAGGCGGTCGCGGCAAGCACCCCAAACATAAAGGACAACTTCGATGTGCTCACATCGTCAACAACATACTGCAATGCCATGGTTAGCATCACCAACACCATTGAAATCCATGTAGAGTGTTTGGTAATGATGGCGATACGTACGTTGTTTTTAATTTGTTTGGTCAGTACGTCCAAGTGATCCAAGGTTGACACATTTCGTGAAAACGCGGCAACACGCCTAAGCCATAGCTGATAAATTAATAGCGGCAATGCAATAACACCAACAGTAAGATTCACCGCCTTCACAGTAAAGGACAGTTCGCTCCAAAAGTGATAAAGCAGGAACAATGCTGGAATAAAAGCACCGATATCAACAGCCATATAAAGCCGTTGCTTTTTCCGCTGACTCATAAAGCCTTGTTTCACTGCCGCCAAGTCTATGTCGTTCACAGTTTGCGCTTGCCACAGCGATGATAACTCGGTGTGCACTTGCTCAGACATTAGATACCTCCTGCAGAATACGTTGCTTTGCTCGTTTTAAAATGACACCCACGTGGTTTTTAGTTAACCCACAAACATCCCCAATTTCGTCGTAGCTAAGCCCCTCTAAAGACAAGGTAAGTACTTGCCTTGGTTGAACGGGCAGCCCACGTACCGCATTGAGTAATTGCCCCAGTGACTGATGGTGACTGATGGAGATCTCAGGAGAGCATTGTTGACTCACGTATGCTTCTGCGCCTTTGTCTTGGTCGTCGTAGGGATGGGTATCTACGCGCTTCACTTGCTTGGCGACATGCGACACCGCTCTATTATGCGCAATTTTTAAAATATAGGTTTTCACACTGCTATCACCTTTAAATCGCGACAACCCTTGCCAAACCGCAATAGCAATCTCTTGTAAGAGTTCTTGCTGCATTGCTTCATTGGCTTCATAACTATTTGCAACACGACCCAGTAAGGCGCCGTATTGCGCAAATACATCCTCAAACCCTTGGCCCAACGTTCCATTTCCCCATAACCACTAACCGATTGGCGCAGCACATCATTTCGATTCTACGCCTTGCCTATTCTTGTTTTCATTGACCGCTTGCTTACTAGAGTCTGCGCGTTGAATAAAAAATTACATCTAAACAGAAAGTCACTGTAATTTTTTCTTCGTATCAGCGACTAGCTTAGTAAATCCGAACACACACTGAGTTCATTACCACAGCATGAGGATAACCAAATGTCGACACTAAGCCTTTTAATGTTATTTAGCGGTATTGCCACCATTGCGCTCATCGCATGTTATTTGGATGCAAAATTTCAATGGCGATTGCATGATTGGTTGAACGGACGATGCGATAACCCCTTCATATCCTCAGAAACCAAAACACTAAAGGCATGCATACAGGAAAAAGATGAGAAAATTGATGCCCTTACCCAGCGCATTGAGACGCTTGAAGCCATAGTGACAGAGCCCGCCTATGAGCTAAACAAGAAAATCAATGCACTGTGACAGTAAGCCCCTCGTTAAGCGATAAATGCAGCGAGATGCTCCACCACTTTATTAAGTAAACGCTGGCGTGACGCATTGGCTATCCAGGCGTTGTGGGGAGTAATCAATAAGTTAGGCAACGAAGCTTGCATCAATGGGTGATTTTCAGGTGGAGGCTCTACCGTTAATACGTCTAATGCCGCGCCGCCAATGGTCTGAGCTTTTAATGCTTGAAGGAGTGCGGCTTCATCAATAAGGCCACCACGGGCGGTGTTAATTAAAAAGCAGGTCGGTTTCATCAACGATAAAGTGTCACGGTTAATGAGCTTCTCGGTGTCACGGGTAAGCGGGCAGTGTAAGGAAACCACATCAGCCTTAGGTAACAGTGTGTTTAATGAAGGCCGCGTGTCATTAGGGTTTCCAGGGCGCGCGGCAATACTCACTTGCATTCCCAATGCTTTAAATAAACCTTCTACTCGCTTCCCCAGTTCACCGTGCCCCACAATAACGGCATGCTTTCCCGCAAGCTCCATCACGTCGTACTGGGACAAACAAAAGTGAGGCGATTTCGACCAGCGTCCCGCCTTGATATCCCTTTGGTACTAGCTGAAATTCGTGGCCAAATTCAGTAACAACATGAGGGTATGTTGGGCAACACTATCGGTACCATAGCCTTCCACATTCTGAACACGAATGCCGTTTGTCTTGCAGTACTCCAGGTCGATATTATTGGTGCCCGTGGCCGTCACCCCGATGTACTTTAGGTGCGGCGCATGACATAAACTGGCGCCCTCTAATTGCACCTTGTTGACCAATATAATGTCTGCGTCAGCAATACGTGCTAGCAAGTTTGCTTCAGACGTCTGCTGATAACATGTCAGCGATAAATTAAGCTGATTGAGCGCGCGGGTATCGAGAGAGTCGAGTCCAAGGGTTTCTGCATCTAAAAAGACACTACGCCACTTAGACATTCTCAATGCTCTCGTCAAAAATAGCCGCTAACGCTTCTTTGGTATTCACAGGAATAGGCACCGCTTTGTCAGACAAACGTTCAACAAAAACATGTACAAATTGACCGTGCGCTACTCGCCGCTTGGCTTCCCCAGCGTAAACACTCAATCCGTAGGTGACTGAACTTCTACCTACCTTAATGACCCGCACGCCGACAAAGATTGTTTCTGGGTAGGAGGCTGGCGTTATGTATTGACACTGACTGCTCACCACATAGGCCACAATATTGCCTTTGTGAATATTTAAGCCACCTTCTTCAATTAAAAAGCGATTTACCGCGGTATCGAAAAAGCTGTAATACATCACATTGTTAATATGGCCGTAGGCATCATTGTCTTGCCAACGTGTGGCAATTTCTACGTGATAAGGATAATCGCTAAGCGATGGGGTTATGTCAGTCATCGTAGGCTTTTCTTCCCTTTTGCTATTTGAGTAACACGAGGTCGTCTCGGTGAACTACCACATGGGCTGTTTCATACCCTAACACATCAGCAATCTGAGACGATTTTTTTCCTTTAATAAGGGCTAAATCTCTACTGTCGTAAAGTGATAACCCTTTCGCCAACACCTTTCCAGTGCACCATATTTCTATGGCATCCCCTTGGTTGAATGTCCCCTCAACCCCGGTTATACCCGAGGGAAGCAATGAAGCCCCTTTTTCTACAAGTGCACGCATTGCCCCTTCATCCACGTTAATAGTGCCACAGGTTTTTAACGTATGAGACAACCAAAGCCGTCGTGCCTTTTTCGGTGTTTGCGTGGCCTTAAACAACGTACCTAGTACTTCACCTTTCAGCAAGCTATCGAAGGTGTCGGCCTTTTTGCCATTAACAATGAGGGTTTGAATGCCACTGGTGGTGCTTTTATCTGCTGCTTGAATTTTTGTGCGCATTCCCCCTGTACCTACGGCAGTACCAGCGCCCCCGGCTAATGCGTAAATGGTTTCATCGATATGCTCAACGGTTGGGATCAGAGTGGCGGAGGCATCTTTACGGGGGTCGGCCGTATACAGGCCGTCAATGTCAGAACAAATAATTAGCGTATCAGCTTGGGCGACGAGCGCGGTATAAGCGGCAAGATTGTCGTTGTCTCCCACTTTAAGCTCGTTCACCGCCACGGTGTCATTCTCGTTTACAATAGGAATGGCTTTGTGGTTAAGAATTTCTCGAAGGGTATTTTTAATGTTCACGTAACGGGTTCTATCACGTAAATCATCTGCCGTAAGAAGCACTTGCGCACAGGGGAAGTCGAAGAAACGTTGCCAATTCGCCATCATCTGCATCTGCCCAATAGCGGCCATCGCCTGTTTTTCAGCAATAGAAGCATTGTGGTTGACTTTTACTTTACTTCGACCCGCGGCCACACTGCCAGACGACACTAAAATAACGTCTTTTCCAGCGCGGCGACTGGCTGTAATAAAACGCGCTAAATCTAAAATATAACGGGCACTGCACTGATCGCCATCGGGGGCTATCAACGCACTTCCCACTTTAATGACAGCTCGCTGCCAGGTAAAACGGTTCATAGGCGATGGGAAATAAATAAAAGTGGAATAAGAATACGACAGTTAAATCATGAAACAAAAGAAATGTTACAGATTTTTTGCGTTAAAACAGGGGTAGTTTACGATCAAAAACTAGGATTCACCGATCCACCCTTATATACTAAAGATTGTTATTGTATAACAATTCTAATTTACAATGTTGCAAGGAAACTGCATGAACAAGCACAAACGACACTTTTTCTGGCTAGCGCCAGTTCTGTCTATGCTGATATGTCTTCCCACAAGCGCCGCAATAAAACAAACAAAAGGCGACTTTGAAGATAAATTCCGTCAGCTAGACGAAGTTTTACCTACCCCTAATGTATACCGTAATGCTGCTGGTGAACCTGGCCATGAATATTGGCAGCAGCAGGTTGACTACAAAATTGACGTTAAACTTTTAGAAGACAAGCGTCGAATTGAAGCTAGTGAAACCATTACGTATCACAACAATTCTCCAGATACACTGAAATACCTTTGGATTCAGTTAGATCAAAACAAATTCCGTGACGACTCGATGTCCGCGCTTACCACCACCTTTGGTGGTATAGGCAACCGTGGGCCAGCGACGCAATCTGCAAGTGGAAGCGCCCCAGCCAAGCTAAGCATGGGTGCATTACGCCGTCAGCAATTCGTTGAAGACAACGAACTGGGTTACACCATTTCTCGTGTAGAAAACAAATCAGGCACCGACCTACATCACGTAGTAGTGGGTACCTTAATGCGTGTTGACTTAGCCAAACCATTAAAGCCAGGTAAGAAAGTTACCTTTGATATCGATTTTGCATTCAACATTGTTGAAGAAGATGCCGTATCTGCCCGTGCAGGTTATGAACACTTCCCTGATGATGAGCGCGAAGGTGGTAATGATATCTTCTTGCTAGCACAATGGTTTCCGCGCCTTGCGGCGTACACCGACTATGAAGCATGGACCAACAAAGAATTTATTGGCCGTGGTGAGTTCACACTAGAGTTCGGTAACTATGAAGTTGACATCACCGTTCCTGCTGATCACATTGTTTCATCTACAGGCGTACTTCAAAACCCGAAAGACGTACTAACAAAAACACAGCGTGATCGCCTTAAAAAAGCAGAAAAAGCTGACCGTATTGTTTTTGTTGTCACGCCAGAAGAAGCCATTGAAAACGAAAAAGAAGGCACATCTAAGTTAAAAACCTGGCGTTTTAAAGCAGAAAACGTCCGTGATTTCGCTTGGGCGTCGTCACGTAAGTTTGCTTGGGATGCCCGTGGTTACCAACAAGGTGGAGACACTCAACCTCTTGTTATGGCCATGTCTTTCTACCCGAAAGAAGGCGGAGAGCTATGGCAGAAGTACTCTACTGAGTCGATTATCCATACCATGGAAGTGTATAGCCGCTTCAGCTTCGACTACCCCTATCCCGTTGCACAGTCAGTTAACGGCCCAGTAGGTGGAATGGAATATCCAATGATTACCTTTAACGGCCCACGCACCGAGCTTCGTGACGATGGTTCTCGTACCTATTCATTGGCAGAAAAGCGTTTCCTTATTGGTGTTGTTATTCACGAAGTAGGGCATATCTACTTCCCTATGACGGTAAACTCTGATGAACGTCAATGGACTTGGATGGATGAAGGCCTCAACAGCTTCCTAGATGGTGTTGCTGGTCGTGAATGGGATCCAACCATTCCATGGGGTGTTGAGCCTCGTGACATTACAGGCTACATGAAGTCTCAGACTCAAGTGCCTATTATGACGCAATCTGACTCGGTTTTACGTTTAGGTCCTAATGCCTATACAAAACCAGCAGCAGCATTAAACATTTTGCGTGAAACCATTCTTGGCCGTGAGTTGTTCGACTTTGCGTTTAAAGAATATGCACAACGTTGGATGTTTAAGCGTCCTACGCCATCCGATTTTTTCCGCACTATGGAAGAAGCTTCGGGTGTTGACCTTGATTGGTTCTGGCGTGGGTGGTTCTACACCACTGATCACGTAGACATTAGCTTAGACAGCGTATACAAGTTGCGTCTAAATACAGAAGACCCAGATATTGATTTCGCCCGTGAGCGCGAAGCTGAAATGGACAAACCTAAATCACTTACCGATATTCGTAACAAAGAAGAAGGTAAAAAGCTTTGGGTTGACCGTTTTGAAGATATCAGCGACTTCTATGACGAAAACGACCGTTACACTGTAACCAACAAAGAGCGTAACAAGTACCGTAGTTTCTTAAAGAAACTTGAACCTTGGGAACGTGAAGCGTTTGAACGTGCTGTTCGTGAAGACAAAAACTACTACGTACTGGATTTCAGTAACAAAGGTGGTTTGGTTATGCCTATTATCCTAGAGCTAGCCTTCACTGATGGTACTACGGAAGAAATGCGCATTCCTGCTGAAATTTGGCGCCGTACACCAAAAGCCGTTAGCAAGCTTATTGTGACGGATAAAGACAAAGAGCTAGTTAGCGTAACCGTTGACCCACACTGGGAAACCGCTGATGTAGACGTGGAAAATAACCATTACCCTCGTCGTATTATTCCATCACGTATTGAAGCTTATAAGTCTAAGCCTCGCAGCACTTACGAGTACCGCGATTTAATGCATGATGTAAAAACAGAGCTGAAGACAGATGATGACGAGGAAAGCGATGACAAGTAAGTTATCGGCTTTTCGTAAGACACAGCGCTTATTTGCGCTGTGTCTTATTGTTTTTGGTTTTTTCGCGGGTACCGCACAAGCACACCAAATTAAAGCGGCTATTACCACAGTACTGTTTAATCCACGAACAGAAAACATTGAAGTAATGCACCGCTTTAATTTGCATGATGCAGAGCACGCTGTGAAAGCCCTGTTCGATAAGCACGCTGACATTATGGATGATGCTAAGACTCAGCAAGATTTCGCTGACTATGTGAGTAAGCACTTCGCGCTGTTAAACAGCGAAGAAGTGCCCTTGGCGTTAACCCAAGTGGGTTTTGAAGTAGAAGGTAAGCACTTTTGGGTTTATCAAGAAACGGCTCAACCACCTGAGATAGAAGGGCTTAAAATACGTCATGATGCACTTCGTGACTTATGGCCTTCACAAGTTAACACCATCAACGTAGAAGGTAACGGGCCTCTTAAGACCCTTACCTTTACCGACAACGTGACCTTGCTTGAAGTTAGCTTTAACAGCGAGCACCATTAATAGTGATCATTAAATAATTGTAAGGTGCGGGCGCCTCCCGCCCCTTATGGTTTTCTGGCTTTCTACTCCTGAAGTCTTATTTCCTTTCTTTGATTTGTCATTTAACGTAACTGTAGGATTATCGAACAGACGACGATTTTATGGCGACGAATACAACTGAAGCTCCATTCTCAAACCGCAAAAATAGTATATGGGTTACCTTAAGCGGTGCCATGGCACTCACTTTTGTTTCCATGCTGTTTTTACCTAATAGTGGTGCAGGTGAAGGAATGGTGGCAACTTATTCATCAATGTTGTGGTGCGGAATCTTTGGCGCATCGCTAGCCCGTTACTTAAGTCACAGCGGCTGGATTGGTTTTGCCATAGGCAGCGTAGTGGGTTTTACGCTTCAACTCGTTTCACAGCTTATTTAAACTTTTTATCCGCTTCATCCAACAATAAATGTCTGGCGTATACACTAGGTAAATCGAACTAGGCGCATCTTGCATCTAGCCATTTGTCGACAACAAGGTATTTCGCCCGCCCATGACGGATAAATTTAACGCTAACGCCAGTCACCCTAATACAACGCAGGATGATAAAGCAGCTAGGCCCACAAAAGCGGTGCCTTCATCTCGACTAGGTCGAGTGAGCAGGCTTGGATTTCTCGCCACCAAAGTGGCGGGTAATGTAGTCGCTAAGGGTGCCGAACAATGGTTAAAAGGTGAAAAGCCCGCCTTATCCTCTTTACTGCTAACCCCCAAAAACATCGCCAACATTGCCGATGAGTTAGCCAGTATGCGTGGCGCCGCCATGAAACTTGGCCAACTTATCTCTATGGATACGGGCGACTTCCTCCCTCCCGAATTGGCGAATATTCTGGCGCGGTTAAGAGACGACGCCGATCCCATGCCAAAATCACAACTCGTCGAAGTGTTAAATGAAGCGTGGGGAAACGATTGGCAAGATAAGCTTCTGTATTTTTCATTTGCCCCCGTGGCCGCAGCCTCTATTGGTCAGGTACACAAAGCCATTACGCTTGATGGCGTAACACTCGCCATTAAGGTGCAATACCCTGGTGTGAAAAAAAGTATTGATAGCGATGTGGATAATGTGGCTACGCTTATTAAGCTCACCGGGTTAGTCCCGTCTTCCCTAGACATACAACCGCTACTTGAACAAGCCAAGCAACAATTACATCAAGAAGCCGACTATAGCCGCGAAGCTAACATGCTTACCCGCTACCGCTCAGCGCTAAGCCATGCCGATAGCGAGAATGTACTAGGAGATGAAGCTAGCAGTGAGGCTCCCAGCCGATTTATTGTGCCCCAGGTTTACGAGTCACTCACCACTAATACGGTACTGGCAATGGATTTTGTAAAGGGAGAAGCTGCAGACGCGCTGTTGTCACAACCCCAAGAGATGCGTGATCAAGCGATGACCCAATTGATGGCGTTGTTCTTTCAAGAAATCTTTGAGTTCAAGTTACTTCAAAGTGACCCTAACCTAGCTAACTACTTATTCGATACGCAAACTCAGCGCTGGGTATTACTCGACTTTGGTGCCACTCGCGATATCCCTGACAACATTGCACAGGGCTACCAGCAACTGTTAAAAAGCGCGGCACTGAATAACGCCGATATGATGCGCGAAGCGGCTTTAGATATTGGGTTAATTCATGCAACGCATTGCCAGCAACAACAAGAGGCCGTGGTGAATATAGGTTTAGAGGCCTGTGAAGCTATTCGAGTATCGGGGGCCTACGATTTTGGAAAGAGCGATCTTATCGCCCGGTTGCATGACAAAGGCATGGCATTAACGAATGAACATGATTTTTGGCACACGCCACCTATTGACGCTCTTTTTATTCACCGAAAACTAGGCGGCCTGTATTTATTAGCAAAGCGCTTGGGTGCGCGGGTGAATATGCAAGACGCCGCGGCAAAGTGGCTGGTATAGCAAAGTGAGCAATTCGAGTACGCTGATTTAATAAGGCAATGCCATACTGAATGGCAGCGCCATTTGCTCGGCGCTTTTAGGCGGGTTACCAATCATTTCGTCATAGGGTGAGTCGTGCTTCATCACGGCGGTTTTTACCGTGCAATGAGCAAACGCTTCTCGGATATGACTGGTACTAAAAAAACGCATAGGCTTATCTAGCTTGTCGTACACCATACCGCTTTTATCCCCAACCGTGAGATAGACTAAGTACACATTCATTTCGTACGATTGCACTTCAAGGTAGTCTATTTCCCACGCAGCGTGTTCAATATTTGTGTAAGGGAATTTGATCATACTTGCCTCTGTAGCCGCCTTATCACCACATGTTCGTAAGCGTTTTATTACACGCCCTACTTAATTACGTTACAGTGCGTTATCGGGTTCAAAGACAGTGCTTATATTTCTCGAAGTCAAAGACTCATCGCGCTGGCGCACGGCATGATTTGCTGTATCGACGTCATCCTCCCCCTAGCACTATGTAAATGCACGTAAATACGGAATAATTTCGATCGATTTAGGGTCATAGTTCGTTCAAAGAGGGACAAAAAAAGAAAATTACACGATGAGAAGTATATTTCTCTTGCTTGAATTTCAATTTTTGGGTGTTATCTCTGATAGTATAAAAGAAAGGACAATTTTTCAGCGGAGACATTATGAGCGAAACCTCAGAAAAACGTACGTTGGTTCCCCATTTTCTCATTATTGGGGTGATCATTGTGATCATACTGGCCATAGTATTTTGGCCAACAGAAGACGAATCTCCGGTAGCGCCAGAGCCTGAAGTGATTCAGCCCGAGCTTGAAGTGCCAGAAGAACCCGAGGTATTTGAAACTCGACCTACTCCGCCTCCCGTGGAATTGGAAGAAAAAGATGAAGTAGAGCCATTACCAGAACCTGAGCCTACAGAGCCAGAACCGCTGGATGTGAGCGACCCCGCCATTAAGGCATCGTTACGGGATATTTCTACCGCCAACGATAACAGTGTTAATCGCATGCTGGTTAACGAAGGTCTACTGCAGCGTTTTGTGGTAACCGTCACTAATTTAGCAAATGACGAAATGGCACCTAATCATCAACTACTTAATCCACCAGAGCAGTCGTTCCGCGTATATTCGCAGGCGGGCAAGCAATGGATTGACGCCGCTAGCTACAAGCGGTATACCCCCTATGTAGATATGCTGGAGTCATTCGACAATCAAGCGTTACTTAGTGTGTATAACCTGTACAAAGACGACGTACAAAATAAATATGCGGAAATAAGTGATGAGCCTGACCAAGATTTCAATGAGGTACTTTTAATGGCGATTGACGAATTGCTAGATACTCCAGAAGTCCCTGTACCTGTCGAAGTTTATACTGACTCTGTTGCCTATAAGTATGCTGATTCTCGTCTAGAAAACCTTAACGAGCCTCAAAAGCAACTGCTTCGAACCGGCCCAGACAATATGCGTCGTATTAAAGCGAAGTTACGAGAGTTGAAAACCTTGATTCAAGCAGATGGATCTCAGTAGATTTCAGCAACAATTGAAGGGCGCGTCTAGCGAGGCGCGCGCACTTCCGCCAGTCGATAAATGGGATCCTCCTTTTTGCGGTGATATTAACCTTGAAATAGCGCTGGACGGACGTTGGTTTTATGAAGGCAGCCCTATTGGTCGAGCCAGCTTGGTTCGCCTATTCTCAACCGTGCTTAAACGAGAAGGTGACAACTACTTCTTAGTCACCCCAGTAGAGAAAGTGGGGATCCGCGTCGAAGATACCCCATTTATTATCGTAGAATGGGAAAACAATGGTGACACCTTAGTGTTTACCACACAAAGTGGCGACACCATCCCTCTTACCGACCTATCTCAAATTGAATTACGTGTTCCCCCTAGCGCGCTTAGAGACGACAACGCCACAGCTATTCCTTACCTTTGCGTAAGACGAAACCTGTGGGCGCGGCTACACCAGAATGTTTACTACCAATTATTGGCACAGGCGAAAGAAGTCAGGAAGAAAGAGAATAACACCACAATAACGCAATTTAGCCTAGACTCCGCCGGCAAGCAGTTTGTCATAGGTGAAGTAACGTCGTAAGCCCGCCTCGGCCACCCTTGCAACTAAGAAACATAAGCACAATCAACGACGCCCCATCTCGAAAACCCCAAGAATTCATTCACGTTTTTCCACTTCTCTTTTGCCTTCTCCTGCTGCCTCATTTACATTAGCTGTACAATATACATTCAATCATTAAGAAGAATACTTATGAAAAGCATGCCGTTCACCTTGCTATACGCTGCTATTAGTGCACTTTCATTTAACGTAAGTGCAGACACTGTGATTCATGCAGGCAGTGTTTTTACCGGTACGTCAGATACCTTAAAACACCAGGTCACGATTGTCGTTAACGGCAACAAGATTGAAGCCATTGAGGAGGGTTTTACTCCCCCATCACAAGGCGATACCCTCATTGATTTAAAACATGCCACCGTATTACCTGGTTTAATGGATATGCATGTCCACTTGTCTTCCCAGCACGGCGGACCACAAACATACCTTGAACGTTTCTCGTTAAATGAAGCTGACTATGCGCTGCGCGCGGCTAATTACGCAAAGATAACGCTGGATGCAGGCTTCACCACTGTGCGTAACCTCGGCGACAGCTACCATGAAACTGTGGCGTTAAGAAACGCCATTAATAAAGGTTATGCGGTTGGCCCTCGAATTTATACTGTAGGCAAATCTATAGCCACTACTGGCGGGCACGCGGATCCTAGTAATGGCATGTCACACATGATTAGGCCTGATGTTGGACCAAAACAAGGCGTAGTGAACGGCGAAGTAGAAGCAAGAGCAGCGGTTCGTTCTCGATATCAAGATGGCGCCGACCTTATTAAAATTACTGCCACAGGCGGAGTATTGAGTGTGGCAAAAAGCGGCCAAAATCCACAGTTCATGACAGACGAACTGGGCGCCATTGTAGACACTGCAAAAGACTACGGCATGACAGTGGCAGTGCATGCGCATGGAAAAGAAGGGATGAAACGCGCTGTCATTGCAGGTGTAGACTCTATTGAACACGGTACCTACATGGACGATGAAATTCGTAACCTAATGAAACAACATGGTACCTACTATGTGCCTACCATTCTGGCAGGTAAATTCGTGGCAGACAAAGCTAAGATAGACGGTTATTTTCCGGCGTTGGTTCAACCTAAAGCCGCTGCCATTGGGCCGTTAATACAAAGTACATTTGCCAAGGCTCACAAATCGGGCGTAAAAATTGCTTTTGGTACAGACAGCGGTGTATCAGCTCATGGTGATAATGCCCAAGAATTTGCTCTGATGGTTGAAGCCGGCATGTCACCTGCAGATGCTATTTTGAGCGCAACGGTAAACAGTGCGGACCTTCTAGGTATCAGTGAAACACTAGGCTCCTTAGAGCCAGGAAAGCTAGCTGATATGATTGCCGTAAAAGGCAACCCACTCGAAAATATACGGTTACTTGAAAGCGTGGCCTTTGTCATGAAGGACGGTAAAATTTACAAGCAATAAGTAGGAACTATGGCATTAGGCACAAAGGTTAAGCGCAAAACACAGCAACTTGTTGACTCTAAACATATGCTTAAAGGCATTACCACCGCCTCCTTTCTTGAGTCCACCATTGTGCCTGTGCCGCTTGAAGCCATCATGGTTCCTTTGATGCAAGCTAGGCGAGATAGCTTGTGGAAAATTGCTTTTATGGCCACCTTAGGCTGTGTAATCGGTGCCATCTTTGGTTATGCATTAGGGTATTACCTATTCGACCTGATTGGCCAATGGGTGATTGACACCTTTTTCAGTCAGTCGCAATTTGAAAACGTAAAACATCAAATGCGAAACCAAGGTTTTTGGTTTGTAATGACACTCGGCATTGCCCCCATACCTTTTCAAGTGGCCATGCTTGCTGCCGGCGCAACGCAATATTCACTCCCTTTATTTTTACTGGCGACTATCATTGCAAGAGCCATCCGCTATTTCGGCTTGGCGCTTGTGGTATATTACGCAGGCGATAGAGCAGAGCACTTGATTAAACGCTACAAAGCAAAAGCAATTATTGCCTTATCGCTTGCCGTTATTATTCTTTGGTGGGCAAGCAATCAGCTGTCTGGCTAAGGATGAGAGCCTCCTCTAAAAAATTATTTAGATGATCATCATCGTTTTTTTGAACTTTACATTTGATAATGATTCTTATTTGCACTAGTGTAGTTATTAGGAGGTGCAAATATGAAGACACACCATTTATGTCCCGTTTATCGCAAGTGGTTACAGCTTAACCCCCTTGTTGCGCGAGAGCATCGCTGCGCTCTGCAAAAACAAACACAGCAGGCACATCTGAGAGGCGATACGCAGGAAGCGAAGTATTTAGGCTATCAAACCTTTGAAGCGGCCAGGGTTATTTTAACTGCGCTCCAACCGGTATCGTCGGATAGCATTAAACCTATACAAGAGGATGTTTTGGCGTTCGGCACCATGGGCATGTACTTGGCTAATTTGCTCATAAAAAGCGACAATATTGAAGAAGCTCATCGAGTACTTCAAGAATGTCAGCAGCAGTTAATGACTATTTTGCCCCTACATGCCACAAACCCCTCGGTATGTAAGATGATTGTCACACTTCAGCAATCCCTTGAGGTGGGAAGCCAACGCCTTCTTACCACAAAAAATCGAGTACCACCTACTTCCATATACCCCCAGCTTGCTTCTGTAAATATACATTAGCAATACAAAGAGGATGCACAAAAATGGCAACTAAATCGAACGTAAACAGTAACGATTTTATATCAGTCAACGTTAAAGCCTCGGTGCTTCGTAAAATGTTAAGTGGTCAGAACATTCACCTCACCGACATTCATTGCACCTGCACCCATAGCAAAAGGCAATTACAGCAGCTGCTATTACAAGCCGTAAGCGGAGAAGAACACTAACAGCCTAATTTATGCTGCAACCGAGATAAGATGGTTTAAATCTTGATTACCTAATAACATATTTATTATTAGGAGAAGAGGAATGTCATCATCTACAAACTGGCTCAATGTGATTGCTAGCGCGGGCTACAGCGCGAAAACCGTGATGTATTCACTACTTGGTTTGTTTATCCTTTCCTCTGTAATAACTGCCGCTGAACGTGAAAAAGCCACACAGAAACACGTTTTTGAAACTCTTCAATCCCAACCTTTTGGCAAAGCACTGTTATTTGGCCTTATTGTAGGGCTAGTGTGTTATGCATTGTGGCGCTGGCTACAAGGCTTTTTAAATACCGAGTCGTTAAAAATGGACAAGGCGAAAGACATTGTGATGCGAGGTTTTCTGTTTATATCCGGTTTGTTTTATTTTGCGGCGGCTTACCTAGGGGCAAACGTACTTATGGGTACCGACCAAAAAAGTGATGGGTCGAACAGTAAGCACGTAAGCCAACAGCTTATGCAATACGAATGGGGGATATTGCTGGTGGCCGCGGTAGGTGCAGCGATTATTACTTTCGCGTTTATCCAGTTCAAACACGCCTACACGGCAGATTTTTTGAAAAAGTTTGATCAAAACCAGCTGACAGGAACCCGTCAACAGGCCACCAAAACGGCTGGTCGCTTAGGCTATTTCGCACGAGGCGTGGTGTATTTATTCGTAGGCAGTTTCTTTGCACTTTCTGCCTTTCAAAGTGACCCGTCAGAAGCCGGTGGCTTGCAAAAAGCACTCACCACCTTAACCCAACAACCTTTTGGATTATACCTTCTCGCCGCCGTAGGCGCAGGATTCATCATGTTTGGGATCTATTGTGGTTTTGAAGCCAAGTACCGACGGACCTAGCCGACGGAATTTCTGAAACCTAGCTCAATTCAGCTAAATAAAGACAAAAAAGGGCGTTTCTTAAACGCCCTTTTTAATCACATATTGATACGGCATGTTGTCGGTTTGCGAAGCAACAAGGGTGTGCTCCATAAACCTGCAAAAACTGGGAATATCTCGTGCAGTGGAAGGGTCGTCTGCCACCACCGATAAGGTCTCACCCTCTGCTAATTTGCGTATTTGAAGGCGCACCATCATAACAGGTTCAGGGCATCGTAAACCCAGCGCATCAAGATGTGCGCTGGCTTCCCTAAACAACGTTTTAATATCAGATGCCATAGCGTTCACGGTATGCGTTAATGCCGTTAATTTGCGCCTCGTGACCACCGTTCTCACTCAGGTAAGCCACAACATCAGCAAGAGACACTATTGAGATAACCTGAGTATTAAAGTCGCG
>CEUY01061393.1_pt1 | contig 15560 bp, 13 predicted proteins | sample 361481 | NCBI WGS metagenome assembly CEUY01 (sample SAMEA2622737, study PRJEB7988) | marine metagenome | isolation source: saline water (ENVO:00002010), including
AGACTTGAGATAAGCTGGCATATAAGCAATCCAACCACCAACTTCGGCATCAGTCATTACAGTACGATCTGGCATCTCAGCAGTTCCTGCAGCTAACTCACCAAACGCTGCTTCGACAACGTCAATCGCCTTGGACATCGGAAGAAGTTTTTGTACGTCTGAACGGTTCAACAGTAATGCCAAAAAATACTCCATATTTTTAAATAAACAGAGATGAAATTAATAAATCCACACCGATATTAGTTTCAGTGAAAATTATAGCCCGCAATTACAGGCAGATAATCTCAATATCATCCTATATTTCTCACCAGACTATAAAAAAACAAGTCCTAAAAATGCGAGTTGACCTGTATCGTTATAACCTATGACACCGGTAGCGGGGCGATTTTTCTAGTGCAACAAATAGTAACCACAACACCGACACTAGGCTTAGTGTTTAAAACACCAATTATTCATTAGAGTCGACTCGGTCGAATAAAGATATCTTTTTAGTAAATAACAAAGGTTATTGCAACAAAATAAAGAGTCTATAAACCACATAGTTCGTATGCAGTTATGAAAAATGAGAAAACTCCCATAAACGAAGTGATGGTTGAGACCCAAAGACTATTTATAGTTATAGAAATCTCACGACAACGAAAACGCGAATTTCATGCACTAGCTAACAGTTTCCGACCGCGTGAACGTGAGCGAGTCAGATGGATCGACGAAGAAGCGATGCATCTGACGCTCAAATTCCTTGGCGATGTACAAATAGACCATATCGAGAGAATTAAGATAGCCCTTAATGAAGCTGCAAATTCGACTGGAAAATTTTCAATTAAGATCGGTCGTAGCGGATGCTTCCCTTCATTCCGCAATCCTCGGATATTATGGGTAGGGTTCTTTGGTGAATCGCGTAGGTTAGAACAGCTTCAAGGACGCATCGAGGGGCGCATGATAGCCCTCGGCTATAGCGAAGAAGAACGCGAATTCAAGGCGCATATCACGGTCGGACGTACACGCGCTGGAATTCGAGGTCGCTTCGCTGAAGACGTGGGGATTTCATGGCAACATGCCCCACTGAAAAGTACCGGACAAACCATTCCGGTGAATTCCATCGCTTTGTACCGTAGCGTAGTAGACGGCAAAGGGAACACCAAATACCAACAGTTAGCTAACTATGAACTGGTTTAATCTTGCCAATATCAACTACTGCATGATAATCAGTTAGCTTCTATACTTAATCTGAAAAAAGTTACGATGGAGACGCGATCGAATTCGATAGCCTCTTAAAGCGAACCCGGGACGGTGGAAGCGGGTAAGGGGTAGGTAGAGATCATCACTCCTGAACTGTTCAACGAAAGCCACACTGAGAAAAGGCAAATAATCTGAACCGTCTCGCCGAACGTTATACCGGCTCAACTGAGTGTTTCAATTCAGCCAGTCTGAATTGAAAAATCAGGGTGGTACCGCGGTATAGTTTTATATTTCAAAACGCCCGTCCCTGACCCATTGGGGCGGGTATTTTTGTGCTCCGTTCTGTAACGATACAAAAGAAGCTTTCGCAAAAAAGGTGAAATCTAAGGACTGAAATAACGTGGCGAACCACTTCGATTCGGTAGAACCAAAAGTCGACTTCATTGCCAAAGAGGAAGAAATCCTACAATGGTGGGAAGACAACAACATCCCTGCTCGTTACAGAGCATTAAATAACGATAAGAAGAAAACATTCTCGTTCATCGACGGACCTATCACTGCAAACAACGCAATGGGCGTGCATCACGCATGGGGACGAACATACAAAGACCTATTCCTACGCTTCCGGAATATGCAGGGCTACCGCCAGCGTTTCCAGAATGGATTTGACGGACAAGGGTTATGGATTGAAGTAGAAGTCGAAAAAGAAAAGGGATTCAAGTCAAAACGGGACATTGAAGAATTCGGCGTTGCCAAGTTTGTTGATGAATGCAGAAAACGAGTCGACCGTTTCGCTGATCGAATCACATCACAGTCAAAGCGACTTGGCTACTTCATGGACTGGGACAATTCTTATCACACAAAGTCAGACGAAAATAATTACACCATCTGGCATTTCCTCAAAACCTGTGCCCAAAAAGGCTGGATTTATAAAGGCCGAGACGTAATGCCATGGTGCCCACGCTGCGGAACAGGTCTATCTCAGCACGAAATCGTCACAGAAGGCTATCAAGAAATCACTCACGAAAGTCCCTATGTGAAGTTCCCTTTGATAGACGCTGGTCACGAAGGAGAACATTTACTAGTTTGGACCACTACGCCGTGGACATTAGCCGCAAATGTAGCTGCAGCCGTGAACCCAGACTATACGTACGTAAAGGTTGAAGATCAGGGCTCGATATTGTATTTGAGCAAGTCGTTAGTGGAAACGCTGAAAAATGATCATGTACTAACCAAGGATGCAAAAATTATCAGCGAGGTACTTGGCTCTAACCTTGTTGGTCTCCGATATCGTGGTCCATTCGATGAATTACCTGCTCAATCTGAAACAAAAAATCAACACGTAGTATTGCCTTGGGATGAAGTAGGTGAAGACGAAGGTACCGGAATCGTCCACAACGCTCCAGGAGCTGGTGCAGAAGACTTCAAGCTCGGAAATGAGCACGGTCTCACCCCAATTGCACCTCTAGATCAAAACGGTGTATACCGAGAAGGCTTTGGGGAGTTCACAGGTAAATCAGCATCCGATGTAAAAGACATGGTGTTTGAATCACTCCGCGAAAAGGACCTTTTGGTAAGGGTAAACAAATACACGCATCGCTATCCAGTATGCTGGCGGTGTTCGACAGAACTGGTATTCCGGCTTGTAGATGAATGGTTTATCAGTATGGACGAAATCAGGCCAAAGATGCAAGAAGCCACGAATGAAATGAACTGGTACCCCGAGTTCGGTAAAGCCAGAGAACTAGATTGGCTAAAAAACATGCAAGATTGGATGATCTCAAAGAAACGTTACTATGGTTTGGCACTTCCAATCTACGCCTGTCATTGTGGAAATTTCGACGTGATCGGCTCAAAAGAAGAGTTGAAAACACGCGCTGTAGAAGGCTGGAAGGATTTTGATGAAAGTGGAGCATCACCGCATCGACCTTGGATAGATAGCGTAAAGATCGAATGCTCAAATTGTGGTGAAAAAATCAACAGAATCGAGGATGTAGGAAATGCCTGGTTAGATGCAGGTATCGTTCCATTCTCAACTCTTGGATACAAGTCTAATCATGATTTCTGGAAAGAATGGTTCCCTGCTGACTGGATATCAGAGAGCTTCCCTGGGCAGTTCAGAAACTGGTTCTACTCACTAATAGTAATGGCTGCTGTGCTTGAAAATTCTATGCCCGCAAAAAATGTTTTCTCATACGCACTAATGAGAGACGAAAACGGCGAAGAAATGCACAAATCAAAGGGCAATGCAATCTGGTTTGAAGACGCAGCCAGCAAAATGGGAGTGGATGTTATGCGGTGGACTTACAGCCGCCACAATCCAGCTTCAAACCTCAACTTTGGTTACAAAACCGGTGATGAGATTCGACGTCAATTCTTAATTCCTATGTGGAACATTTACTCATTCTTCACGACCTATGCCAATTTGGACAAGTGGACCCCTGAGAATTGCGCAATTCCTTCGCATTTTGGTTTTGATAGCTATGGAAATAAAAAATACGAAGAACTTTCAGGGTTACCAGATGAACAAGGATTCGCTGAGCTTGACCAATGGATATTATCTGAGCTTAATCAGCTAATTGCCAAAATTACCAACAACCTTGAAAAATGGCAACTGCCCTACGCTACAGGAGCGATAGAACAATTTGTTGACGATCTTTCTAACTGGTACGTGAGAAGGTCAAGACGTAGATTTTGGAAAACTGAGGGAGACAAAGATAAAAACGCAGCGTACTCGACTCTTTATTCATGCCTTACGACACTATCCCGCCTGATAGCACCATTTACACCATTTGTCGCAGAAGTTATGTATAAAAACCTTGTAGCCGACAGAATCAAAGATGCTCCTGATTCAGTTCACCTAACGTCCTGGCCTAAGGCAAATAATTCACTCATAGATGAAGATGTCATGAATCAAACCCGTCTTGCTATTCGGCTAGCATCACTAGGGAGATCAGCTCGTGCCCAATCCCGTCTAAAAGTGCGTCAGCCTCTTGGTGAATTTATCGCTGAAGTTCGACATGATTGGGAACATTTCGCTCTTGTCAAGATTGAAAATGTTCTTAAAGAAGAATTGAACGTTAAGGCAGTACGAAATGCTTCTAACATGGGCGGTCTACTTAGATATGAGATAAAGCCCAATCTAAGAATTTTAGGTCCGAAATATGGCAAACAGATTGGTGATATCCGTGACACTATAGCCGCGTCAGACGCAAACGAAATCGTGCGAGCATCAGAAGCCGGAGAAACGATCAAATTGTCAGGCTTCGACCTACAGCCAGATGAAGTGATTATTGAACGCGTACCACTAAAAAATTACGCAATTGCAACAGATGGAGGATACACCGGAGCGGTTTTAACGGTCGTTTCAGATGAACTCAAAGCCGAAGGTACGGCAAGAGAACTAGTCAGATTAATTCAAAATCTTCGCAAGTCATCAGGCCTAGAAATTTCAGATCGAATTAATCTATGGATTTCTTGTTCAGTTAACATCAAAAAGTCGCTAGAGACCCACGTTAACTACATATCCGAAGAGACGCTTACCCAAAATCTTGATCTAGGTGCGGTCCTTAGCGAAGACGCACTAGGAATAGCTGCAATGAACAGTCTCACACTTGATGATGGCGACAAAATCAGCGTAGCTTTGGAAAAAGCGTAATCTGAGAATATTAGATGCTACATTTTTCGCTCTTAATGCATTTACTCAGGTGATCCTTGAAATATTACTAACTATCAGTATGCGTGGAGAAATCATCACCGGAATCTTGTGCGCCAGCAGGCAAAGGGTTAGGCATACCAGGTAATTCAGATGTCCCTCGAATACGTTCTAAACTTCTCGCCAAATACTGATTCCGCTTCTTTTGTTCGTTTTCAGAAATATAAAAAGCATAGCGAGACGTGAGCATTGCCCCCACAAGCAAAATAATTGCTGAGACATAAACGAAGATCATCAGAACGATAATGGCGCTAACACCGCCATAAACAGAAGTTGCGACACCGCTCATATTTCTCAGGTAAAAAACAAAGACCGCTTTTGAGATTTCAAAAGCGGCTGCACCAACTAGGGCAGTTGGCCAGACTTCTTTAAACTTAAGTTTTGTATTCGGAAGCCACCAGTACAAGGTAAGAAAAACAACAAAACTCAAAAACAACGGTACAAATACAGCTACTCGCTGCCACAACAAAGGGTCACTGATAGGTGCGTCAGGCAACCATATAGCAGATAAATCCTGAATAAAGCTTAAGATACCGGTGATAACAACAGATGCGAATAACAAAGTTGCTGCTCCAAACATCAAAGCAATATCCATTAACCGTTCTGTGATAAAAGGACGCGTTTTATCAATGCCCCAAATCACATTTATGCTTTTTCGTATTGCGCTGAAAACCTGCTGAGATACCCAAAAAAGACCAATTACAGCAACAACACTACCGGCTGTACGACCTGCAGAAATGCCATCAAAAAAATCGGCTAGAAAATCGTCGTCTAATTCAGCAAGCACTGGAATTTGCTCTCTCAAGCCAGCAATTAGTTTTTGCTCGAAATCTGTAATACCGAGTGCAAATGAGAAAACGGCAATCAGAGCAAGCGTAAGAGGAAATAAAGAAAAGAAAGCGTAGTAAGCGATAGCCGCTGACATATAGGGACCATTTTTTGCCAAAAACTCATTGAAGTTGCTAGCGATAAACTTAATTACTGATAAGGAAATATTGAGCATTAGAACGGCTATTGTGCCAAGACCGTACAAAATTGCGCAATCGAAACGTGATACGAAATTCTGCGATCAATAAACATGCTTACAGTCGACTTTGATAAATTAATCTAATAATCGCAATAAAGTAAGCAAAGCTATATACAAGCTACGAGTTGTCTAGATCTCCTGCACGAAATGCTGTGATGTAGTTCATAGCAAAGTCATCATTCCCTTTAAGTAAATCCATCGCAATCTGCACTGGAACTGATTCAAGATCAATAGTAAGAGATCGTTTAGCAGAAGTAGTAATTGGATCAATAATTCCCGAGTCGACACCAGCTTGAATAGCTAAATACAGGAATACATCATTGATTAGTCGACGTTTAGGAATACCAAAAGAAACGTTACTGATTCCACCGGCAATGTGTATCTCATGACCGAATTCCGACCTAATTTCCTCTATGGTCGTCAATGCATGGTTGCCATAATTAGAATCCACTGCGATAGGGAAGTAAAGTGGATCAACAAACAAATCATCCTTAGCGATCCCTTTACCTAGTGCCATTTCAACAATGCGCCCTATGTTCTCTAGTCGCTCATTAGCATCATTGGGCATGCCAGCTTCATTTGAGGCCATCACGATCGCTCTCGCATCATACTTAATTGCCATATCTATCGCCTCAGGACGTTCTAGGGCGATCGAGTTAAGCATTGGACGTCCTTGTAATCCCTCGTAAGCTGCCAAGCCAGCCTCGATAATTTCCGGATTAGAAGAATCAATACTTGGTGGGAGGGTGGAGACTGAGCCAACAAACTTGACCAGCCAACGCATCGTCTTTTTCTGCTCATCCAACCTGTATGAAGATTCATCTACGTTAAGATCAAGATAATTTGCACCTGCACTAGTCTGGCGGTCAATTTCATATTTGATATATGCCTTTCCAGCTTCGACTTGATTAGCCTCACCATAGGTTCCCATCCACATCGCAATTTGAAAATGCTTGAGATTCCCTTGTTTGTAGGGTTGGGTAGATTTGAAATGATCAGGAACATCTAAAAATCTACGATCGCCATCAATGGTGTACTTAACAGCTTCTCTACCATCTTCATAAACATGACCACGAATACCACCACGTTTTACAACTCGTGTTGCGTGGATGTTCTCGCCTATGACTGTAAATTGATCAGAATTACTTATTAATTTTGGCATTTTATTTATCTCAAGGCGAATTCAGGCTTATTTGATATAAACATAAATAATTAGATTGAATTCGAATTCATTCACCTGCATCAGCGTCATCTGAGCTTTGCCGACCATGATGATCACGCGAAAGAAAAGTATTCGACCAAGCTGACGTATTTTTCAAAGCACCGTCTCGGAACACTACTGGTCTTTCAAGCATCTTCTCCTCATCACCAAAAGGCTTAAGTCTTTCGTAAGCTCGTAACCATATGCATTGCTCGTCTAAGATTTCACATTTGCCCGCCTTTGTTCCACCACACGGACCGTTACGCTGATTTTTTACACACTGAGATTCAGGGCACAGATACGCTATATCTGGCAGAGAACAATCACCGCAATCACGGCATTGATAAACAGGTACTTTTGCCGCCTGTTCAAACACATGAGCAGCAGTTGCAAGCTTTTTGTTTTTATCAATCTTGCCGTAAACGGCACGACCAATTTTGAATCCGAGTGAATGTTTATCAAAAACTCTGTCGTGTACAAATTTGCCAAAACGATATTTGATAGGAACAGACAAACGAGATTTTGCACGAGCAGCTTTAGTTTTTGAGGAAACGTATGACGTGTTCAATACATCCGAACTCAAACCTGCATTTTCTCCGCGCTCATAGTAATAAAACTCGTCTTGTTGCGAAAAGTTGATCTCGCTTGTAAAGCTTTTCCAGTCATTTTCGCCAAACGAATCAACTATTTCCATAATACGTTGGATACGCGCTAGCTGCGGTCTACCAGATATATATACTCCGCTGTATCCAATTCCTTTCAAGATAGCAATCTGCTTAGCTGCAAGCTCTGAGAAAAACAACCTACCGCGATCTTTCGATTTAGCCTGCTTATTTGCTATAGCTTTTAGCTCATCAGACACCCAAACGCCAGGTACTCCCCATTGGTTGAAAAAACGAGCGGCAGGAGCTGAAAGAATAAAAACCGAACCTAAAAGAGGAACATTGATATTATTCGAATTAACGTATGTGTGAAGCTCAGATAATTTGCGAGAATCGTATCCAATTTGAGTGACTGCAAATCTAGCTCCTGAACGGACCTTCATCGCTAACTTGAAGTACTGAGTCATTAGCTCGCCTTCAAATTTTTTAAACGGGCTAATCGCGCACCCTGCAAAAAAATTAGTCCTCTCAAGTCGGTCTTCACGACCTACGGAACCCCACATACGATTGGGTAAGCCCTCGTTCATCTCTGACATAAGTTGAAGTAGCCCAACGGAATCAATATCAAAAACCGGTTGCGCCTGTCCTTTAAATCCACCTATTGGATAATCTCCAGAAAGGGCTAAAACATTAGTAAACCCTTGACTGCCAAGCGCCCATAAACGACTTTCAATACCGTTACGGTTGTAATCTTTGCATGACAAGTTGATAACTACATCACGACCACGGAATAACAGATCTTGACCAAGAACCTCAGGACGAATATGTGGATTACCACCCGGATTATCAGTTAAACAAACCAAATCAATCTGATTAAATTCTGAGAGCGATTTCGCAAGTTCAGCAGTCTTACGCGAAGCCTCGGCCATTAACAAACCGCGCGATGTTTCGATCTCGACAGCAGTCAAAAATCTACCCTCGGTTTCGAGAATCTCACGAAAACTATTTGAAACTAAACTTAAAGGCTCCAACGAAATTTGTTCGAAATAAGATTGCTAATAATAATTCGACTTCACATCCAGTCCAAAATGCTAACCGAATAAAAACTGTCCCTACTACTCATCCATAGTTATCAACATAAGTGTGAGCTATAAAAACAACTCAACAAACCAAAACCTACGAATCAAGTGACTATTCGAAGATGATCTTCAACGATAGCAGTACAATAGATTCCAAGCTCACTTTAGCGTGTGGGTGGTCGTTACCGGATAGCGGTTGCGTGTAAAACTATTTATATTTTAGCTGTAGAGATCAGTATCTTGTGACCAAATCCATATGAAAAATAAGCAACAAGTTGTGGTAGTTGGGTTAGGACGTTTTGGCGGTAATGTCGCCCGAACGCTATACCAACTTGGACATGACGTAATGGCAATCGATATCAATCCCGAACGAGTTCAGGGTCTTATGGGTGACGTAACTTATCCTGTGGCCGGAGACGCTACACAAGAATCAGTTCTGCGCGAACTAGGTGTTCACAACTTTGACATTGGTATCGTTGGTATTGGTGCAAACATCGAAGCCAGCATCATGGTCAGCGTTCTATTCCAAACAATGAGCCTTCCGTTCATCGTTGGCCGTGCCCATAGCACACTCCATGGAAACACACTTAAACGCGTAGGATGCCATCGAATAATTCACGCCGAAGAAGAAATGGGCAGCCAACTTGCTCACAGTCTATTTAATCCAGACGTACAAGAATACATGGAGTTAGCAGATGCTTTTGGCGTCAGCAGGCTAGAAGTCCCTGATAGATTCACAAATATGACACTTGAAGATGCAGGATTCGCTAGCGCTCGGGATAAATACGGTATAGCTATAGTTGCACTTAAACGTGGCAATGATATAACACTAAGTCCTGATTCTGATGAGGAACTTAGGAAGGGGGACATACTAGTGGTAGCCGGCAGAGACGATCTGGTTAACCGTATAACCAACTAACATGATCAAATTCACTCAATTAAGTCATGAAACCACACACCGAAACCGACCATAGCAACATCTAAGCAATTAAAAGTATTAAAAGTGCCCTTCAATCGCGTAATCGCTGTCGTTACTGACGACCCTTCAGACATACACACCGTTACACGAGCGGCCGATATAGTTCGAGTCGAACGTGGTCATCTCTTCATTATCTACGTAATAAAAGTAGCTAGGTCACTCCCTTTAGACGCTGAAGTCGATGATCAACTTGCACGCGGGGAGCAGATTCTAAATAGATCCGAGCGGCTGGCAAGATTACCTCGAAGTGACATAGACACCCAACTGCTTCAAGCTCGCGAAACGGGGCCTGCAGTTATCCACGAGGTGATCACGAGAGACGCTGATGCAGTCGTAATTGGTGCTTCTTACCCTAGAGAATACGGACCGTTTTCCCTAGGAAAGGACATACCGTACATATTAGAACATGCCCCATGCGATGTAATTTTGTGGCGTGAGCATAACAGTGCAGAACGAACACAAGGCAGAATTTCTCGTAGCGGTCGAATTTAACGCAATTTTCTAACGTACAGTGTAAAGTCATCAATAAAATATTATTCAAAACCCAATCCAGTAAATATGAATGTGATCATTTTGGGAGCCGGTCATGTTGGCTCCACTCTTGCACAAAAACTAAGCGATATCGGTCACCGCGTAACCGTGATTGAAAAAGACCCACATGCGGTCTCTCTCATCCCGCGCAATCGTGTAGATTCCGGTTCAATAATCTTTATTCATAAAGACGGATCTAAAGCTTCCTCTATGGTTGACGCAGGCATCGTAGATGCGGACGCATTCATTGCAACAACAGGAAACGACTCACTAAACGGACTAACAGCACAACGAGCAAAAATAGTCTTTGGGGTCGAGAAAGTTATTACTGCAGTAAAGGGCGAAGGATCGAGAGTACTGCACGAATCATTAGGAATTACGACAATCAACAAATCAAACCTGGCCAGCGACCAGTTGGTCACGCATCTCTCAGAATTGGGCTAACAAAATATGTATCTTGTTATTGTCGGCGCCGGTAAAGTTGGCATACCGCTAGCATCCTCCCTTATCAACGAAGGGCATGAGGTTTACGTAATAGACCATAGTGAAGAAGCCGTGAATGAGGTTCAACGAGAACTGGGCATGGTTGCAACGGTAGGAGACGCTACCCAACCATCTGCTCTTAAGGAAGCGGGACTATCAAGAGCTGATGTACTAATTGCAGCCACCAACTCTGATGAAGTTAATCTAGCCACATGCCAACTAGCCAAATTACAATTCAAAGTACCTCGTACAATCGCCGTAGCGCATACACCTGAAAATGCCGCACTGTTCGATCTAGCTGGAATTGATCTAGTTGTCAGTGCTACGGATCTTGTTTTGGCTAATCTCACCACAGCATTACCTACTCATCCGTTAATCAGACTTATGCCGCTTGCTGATCGTTCGGTAGAACTAATAGCAATAAAAATCCCGGCGGCGGGTACAGTTGTAGGTAACAAACTAACAGATACACGACTACCGTATGGAACCAAAATAATACTACTGATCAATACAGATGGGCACACAAAATCCCTTGACAACGATTCTGTAATTGAGGCCGAAGACGAAATAATCGCACTGTCATCAACGAATTCAACTGCAGAACTGTGGGAAATACTCACTGAACTGAGGTGAAAATGTCTACAACGATCGCTTTTCTCGGACCGGAAGGTACATATACAGACGAGGCATGCTATTTACATGCGCCTAACAAAACTCGACTTGCATTCCCGTCTTTACAGCTGGTAGCCGCAGCCTTGGAAAATAATCAAGTCGATGAAGCAGTGCTTCCAATTGAGAATTCACTAGGAGGTACGGTTATAGAAGTTGTTGATTACCTGATTTCCTCTAAAAAGGCTCACATTATTGGCGAGCTTATGCTTCCTATTAACCACTGCCTAATAACTAGACCAGGCGTAAAGTTGAAAGATATACAGATCGTAATGTCTAAGCAGGAAGCTTTAATTCAGTGCCGTGAATTCCTGTCAACGAAACTCCAACATGCAGAACAAGTTCCTACCGCTAGTACAGCTCTTGCTGTAACAGATCTGAAAGATGCTGATGATAGGACAGCAGCTATAGGTCCTCTGCGCGCCGCCGAACTTGCTGGACTACCTGTAATAGCTCATAAAATTCAAGATCGAAAAAATAACGTAACGAGATTTGCGGTGTTGAGCTCTAGCGGTTTGATTTCAAAAATAGCAGACAAAACTTCTATAGCATTCGATTTCGATCGACCTGATGCCCCAGGCTCGCTATTTGACGCATTGAGAGCATTTGCGGATAGAAATATAAATCTCGTAAAAATAGAGTCGCGCCCAACAGGAAAAGGGATAGGAAACTACATTTTCCTGATTGATTTCGAAGGCCATATTGAAGATGAAAATATCCAGGGAGCCCTCAAACAGCTTCGCAAGCTCACTTCAACCCTTAGGGTATTTGGTAGTTACCCTGGAGCAAAAGGGCTTTCGGCCAGATAACTAAACAATAAATATCCTCAGCAGTCTTAACGAAAAATAAAGTTAAAGATCCTCGTCATCAAGATCCAAATCATCGAAGGTGCCGCTTTCTCTCATACGAGATGCAGCAATCCGCCCTTCACTTGCGGCCGCGGTCATACGTTCCCGAGTCGCAGAGGTCAATTCATCTGCTTTGTCGCGCCATTCCCTACCCTGATCAATAATATACGCTCGTGTCTCTTCACCAGATTTAGGCGCTAATATCATTCCGGCAACGAAACCTCCAACAGCACCCAGCAAAATCCCGAGCAGAAAACCACCTCCTCCTCCATCTTTTTCAGCCATCACACACCTCTTGGCAATGCCTCAAACATGGTCGCCTACGAAACGTAGCTAGCGAAAAAACTTCCTCATGAAACTTTTTCATCAGTATCCGCATTACTCATTGAGCCTCGCTTAAACATTTTCCCAATCCCCGTAAAAGCCCCAAATATGCCAAGTCCTTTAGCAAGTGGTTTCAGAACGAGAGTTACCTCTTCGACCATCTGTCTTGCCTCAATTACACGGGTAAATGCACCTTCGAACCTATCAACAACATGCTCTAAGCGATCAATGAAACGATTTATCCGATAGTAAAGTCGTATCGAAAATATCAATCCAAGAACAAGCGCAATCAGTGCCACAATCAAAAAAACTATGAAAACTATGTCTCTAATTTCAGTGATAGTTTCTGCCGTTGTCATAAATTTCCAACAGTCTGGACTTGGTAGCAGACTAAGCCCATATAAATAGCGAACTAAGCCACCCGATTATCCTATCAGTCAATTCAAATATATCAATATTATGAAGTATTCGGTTATTATCTATTTACTAGGAAATAATGAACCTCATAAAAGCTAGTAGAACAACATGAATTAGAATAAACACATTTTAAGACCGAAATAAAATTCAATAACCGGAATAGTAATTAATCTTTTTACGAAACCCAGACATTAATTCAAATAGAACGAATCAGTTACTCTAGAAAGTCACGAAGTTTCTTTGATCGTGTTGGATGCCTAAGTTTACGTAACGCTTTTGCCTCTATCTGACGAATGCGCTCTCGCGTGACTCCAAACTCGAGTCCTACCTCTTCTAATGTACGGCTTCTGCCATCTTCTAGCCCAAACCGTAATTGCAGAACCCGTCGCTCACGATGGCTAATTGAATCGAGAATGTCGTCTACTTGTTCCTTCAAAAGTTGGTAAGACGCCGCATCAACTGGCGCATCAGCGTCATCATCGGGAATGAAATCTCCAAGCGAGGAATCTTCCTCTTCGCCTACGGGTGTCTCAAGTGAAATGGGGCCTTGAGAAATTTTGAGTATCTCTCTAACTCGTTCCGTCGGCAGCTCCATGTCCCGAGCGATTTCTTCAAAAGTAGGTTCTCTTCCATACTCTTGCACTAATCGTCGACTTACACGCAACAATTTGTTAATAGTCTCTACCATGTGAACTGGTATACGAATTGTTCTAGCCTGATCAGCAATAGAACGTGTGATTGCCTGACGAATCCACCAAGTTGCGTAAGTACTGAATTTATAACCCTTACGATAGTCGAATTTCTCTACCGCACGAATTAAACCGATATTGCCTTCCTGGATAAGATCCAGCAATGACATACCACGACCCATGTACTTCTTCGCGACGGAAACTACTAATCGAAGATTTGCCTCAGCAAGATGACGCTCCGAGCGCTCTGCCTGATCTTCAATGCGTGAGAAATGAGCTCCAAAAAGGAATTCATAAACAACTAACTGATCATAATAGTCGTCAGTCTCTGCATTGTCGCCCAAAGATTCCAGCCGAGGATCAGCATCAATAGCATCCAATGTTTCTGGAGCAATCAAAGATGAATCAATTGATAAATCGCGAACCATGTCCTGAGATTGCTGTACATCGCAATTGAACGCATCAGATAAGAATGCCGATAGTTCTTCGTTGTTTGGACCGTCAATCAGAGCACGTATTTCAGGGATACCAAGAAGTGTCCCCAATGTCATGCCCTTCGGCATTCCAAGAAACCCTGCAACTGTTTCCGCTGTAATACTGAGCGATCCTACACGCTTGAGTAAGTGGAGCGTTATGTCAGCAGCACTTGGCATGCGCCCTGTTTGGGCGGCCATTTCAGCTTGAATATCAGCAAGTCGCTGAGATATCTCCATACCACGGGCCAAAACCCGTTCATCTTGAGCAGTCAAAAGATCCACGCGCCCGATTTCACGGAGATACATGCGAACAGGATCGTCAGAAATCTCAGACTCTTCTACTGACGGATTAAAATTTAATGAAGAACGCCCCTCTGCATGACTGGATCCCCAAGAATCCAATTCAGACGCACTCGCAGCTACCGCAGCCGAACGCAAAACGGTGGGAGTTGCACGATCACCAGTATCATCATCTTCAGTCGTTTCCCCATCAATATTTGTACTACTGTTGGTCAGCAACAAGCCTCCTGCATTCACAAGGTCCTGCAGTTGGTCTTCGTTACTATCTGAAGCTCGGGTGGTCCGTGCCATTTATGCCCGCCCTGTCATTACTTTGCGAAGATTTTCATTCGGAAGAAGAGATTTTTCTTCTAAAAATTCTTTCGCCTCATCACTTTTCATCTCCTTCAAGCGTTCGGTTTGTCGCTTTTTTTCTTTCCTGAAATGCCGCTCCCTTAATCTAGCCACACACTGCTTAATGTCCTCGATCTGTCGAGATTGATTTGACGGAGGTAACTCACGTTTTTCAAGAAGATGAGCCTTTTCAATCAAATCATCGCCTAAATCACTAGATATTTCGTGGAGTGTAGTCGACGATTGCCATGCCGTAAACAAAGCCTTGTTATCGGAACTGTGGAAAAAATCTGCTGGCATCTCTATCGCATGTTCTCGTAAATCACCCCTCTGCAATACAAGAGAAAGCAAATGTTCTTCAAGAGGGTCTCCACCAGCGGCAGCAATCTTTTTCGCAGCCTGATCTGGTGAAATTGATTCCCCGTAAGAAAGATTATTACCAGTTCCAGAAGAACTACTAGGCTTATCGATAATTGACTTAATCGTTTGATGGTCAACACCTGTGATTTCCGAAACATTCGACAAGTAACGAGCCTGAGAAAGAGGGTTACTAATGTTGAGAATGATCGGGGCAACACTCTGCACAAAATCCACAATACCCTGATCTGATTCAAGGTTATAAAGTTTTGACTTAACATCTATCAAATGGTCTGGAAGAGAGTCTGCATTACTGATAGACGCTCGCCAGCTATCGGGATTGGCTCGAAT
>CEUY01021208.1_pt1 | contig 15540 bp, 11 predicted proteins | sample 361481 | NCBI WGS metagenome assembly CEUY01 (sample SAMEA2622737, study PRJEB7988) | marine metagenome | isolation source: saline water (ENVO:00002010), including
GTCGTCACAATACCCCGCAATTCACGGAAGCTACCCAAGTGCCGGCGACTGTAAACCCGGTATAAACGAAGTGGATTCCAAGGATGGAACCACAGGGTGCTAGCGTAATTTCAAGAGAAGCAAGGAGTGCTGATCGTGAGAACCCATCTTTTGATCTTTGCGCTGTTATTCGCAGCGTGTTCTATCCCAGCCAGCAATGCACAGGCCCAAAAGAGCGGCACTGTTGTAGTCGTAGTCGACATTCCGCAGGTCATGGAGAACAACAATAAATTCAATGGCTTGCTTAAGAGCATTCAGACTGAAATTGATGCATTCGACAAGGTGCTGACACAAAAGCGAAAACAAGTGCAGACCATGATTGAAGAACTGCGCGATTACAAAGCCGGGACTCCGGCGTATGAGAATCTAGAACGTGAAATCGCTCAGATTCAATCTGACGTGAACGTGCAAATGCAGATCAAACGAAAGAACATCCTTAAGAAAGAGGCAGACGTCTACTACCAGTGCTACAAGGAAGTTCAGGCTCATGTCGCAAAGTTCTCAGAACAGAACGGCATCAATCTCGTGCTCAACTTTAATAGCAAAGAGATTAATCAGGAAAGTCGCGATGACGTAATCAAAGGTGTAAATCGTCAGGTTGTCTATCAACGCAGCCTCAACATCACCAAATACATCATCGACTTAGTTAACAAAGGTGCTGCTCCGGTTAATGTCAGCAACGCCAACGGCACTACTGGCACGCAGAAATAGCGTCAGCCAAGAAGTGGGTTCTTCCACGACCGTCTCAGTGCATCCAACACTGAGACGGTCAATGTGGAGCCTGTAATAACCCAGGAAATCCTAAAAAGCGTCGGGATACAGCGTGAACGAGTATTTCTACTACCATCGACAACAACAAACCGTAGCCGCCTGCGCCAGCGTTCAAGGCTTTGGCTACTGGAGCGGGCAGGATGTCCGTATAGAATTGCGGCCGGCACCAGCAAATAGCGGTATTACTTTCGTACGTGAAGACTTAAATAACTTCCACCGAATTCCAGTATCCGCCTATAACCGGGACGACGTACCACGTCGTACCAATATCGCCAGATATGGCGTCAGGGTCGAAATGGTAGAGCACGTGCTCGCCGCTTTGAATGCACACAATGTTGATAACTGTGAAATCTGGACGAATGCAGCTGAAATGCCCGGATGCGATGGTTCCTCCATCGCCTTTGTTGACGCAATTGCCTCAGTCGGAGTGTTACAACAGCATCTAAAACGACCTTGTTTGCATATCAGGCATAACCTCCGTGTCGGCGACGACGAATGCTGGATTGAAGCACATCCGCACTCTGACCCTGAACAGTGTGGCCTTAATATTCGTTACTCATTGGACTACGGCACAGACAGTGTTATCAGCAAGCAAAATTACGATATGTCGCTTAGCGCTGAAACCTTTGATTCAGAGTTAGCCACGGCACGAACCTTTGTACTGGAACACGAGGCAAACTACCTTCGAAGCCAGGGACTGGGCCTGCGGGTGTCGACTCACGACCTTATTGTTTTCGGGCAAGACGGACCGATCGACAACAATTTACGATTCAGAGACGAGTGTGTACGCCATAAGACGCTGGATGTCATTGGCGACCTTGCCCTTGCTGGCTGCGACCTTGCCGGAAATATCATCGCACATAAAAGTGGTCATTTTTTAAACGCCGAGCTGGTCAAATCCTTGCTTATCGAACACGGAGTGCACACAGAGCTAGCACGCTGTGCCTAAGGCACCATTTGCTAACAAAACAGGATAGCATCCAATCAGGAATTCCCTATGGCTCAACACATTTCACCCATGGCATCAGTCGCTGCCAACGCAGTAATTGGCGACGACGTGCGCATTGGTCCATTTTGCGTAATTGGTCCGAATGTAAAGATTGGTGATGGAACAATTCTAGACAGCCATGTAACACTCACCGGCTATACAACCATCGGTCAAACCAATCACCTTTTCCCAGGTGTCGTCATAGGCGCTGCCCCGCAGGATATCAGCTACCAGAATAGCCCGACGCAAGTAATTATCGGTGACAACAATGTGCTGCGTGAATCGGTAACGGTTAATCGCGGGACCGAGAAAGAAGATGGCATCACACGACTCGGTAACAACTGTTTCTTAATGGCTGGCACTCACATCGGGCATGATTGCAAAGTAGGTGACCATGTCATCATGGCCAATAACACGATGCTAGGCGGTCACACGCATATTCACAACAATGCAACTCTTTCCGGCGGCGTGGCACTTCATCATTACACGACCGTGGGCAGTTATAGTTTTATTGCTGGCATGAGTCGGGTGCTCCGCGATATACCACCCTACATGCTGTGTGATGGTATCACTGGTAACGCCGTGCCAAAGACGGTAAACATAGTTGCCCTTAAACGCAACAACTTTCAGGCTAACCGAATCAGCGCCCTGAAAGCGGCATTTAAAATACTCTTCCGGCAAAAGGTGACTTCTGATAACGCAGCCAAAATCCTCACAGAAGAGAATCACATGACCCCGGAGGTGAAATGTCTGCTCGACTTCATTGAGAATTCCGCGAAAGGACGTAACGGCCGATTCCGCGAGTCTAGGAGAGCTGCCTAACCATGCTAAACGTCGCAGTAATTGGAGTCGGTCGCCTTGGTTCGATACACACTAAGTTAGTGAGGGAGTTTGGAACCTTTAATCTTGTTGGAGTTGTAGATCCAATCAAGAGCAACCGGCTCGTTGCTGCCGAAGAATTCAATACGACCGCGTTTGAAGATCTCGATGCCGTTATCGACCGAATTGATGCTGCAATCGTCGCAACGCCAACGGTATACCATCACGCCGTATCCAAGCAGTTAATTGAAAACGGCAAGCACGTGTTTGTTGAAAAGCCCATTACACCGACGCTCGACGAAGCCGACGAGCTAATCGCCCTTGCAAGTCAAAAAGACTGTATTTTACAAGTCGGTCACGTTGAACGGTTTAATCCTGCCTTCATCGCTAGCCAAGATCATTTAACTAACGTGCGCTGGATGGAATGCACGCGTACTTCCGGTTATACATTTCGATCTACGGATGTCAGCGTTGTCCTGGACTTGATGATTCACGACATCGATCTCATGCTTAATGTCATCCAGAGCGATATTAGAGATATTAATGCGTTCGGCTATAGCGTTGTTGGCCCTCATGCAGATATCGCCTATGCACATGTGTCGTTTGTAAACGGGGCTCAGGCGAAACTTGCAGCGTCTCGATGCGCGGACCAAAGTGAGCGATCTCTATTCGCTGCGTCTGAACACAACAGCACAACCATCGACTTCACCACAGCTACGGCTAGTGTCCAATCTACTTCAGATGAAATGCTTGAATTGGATATTAATCCTCTCAATGCCACCACGGAGGAGAAGGAATCAATCTCGGCCAGGTTCTTTACAGAACTTGTACCTCGCCAGGAGCTCTCCGTTCCTGCAGGTAATGCGATTGCAAGCGAGCATAGGGATTTTGCGCAGGCTATTTCCACTGGCCATTCCGTCCAAGTGCCTGGAACCGCAGGACGTGATGCATTGGCTGTTGCACTGGAAATTCAACAACGGCTTCACGCGGTTAGACACGATGCGCCGCATACGGGTATACCCTCACCGAATACCCCAGCCTTGATTAGCCTGCGACAGCTAAACGCTGCGTAAAAGATCACCGCCGCGAGTGCATCATCCTCGCTATGCTAGGTCACGATCTTCGAACATCAGCAACGCTAACAACATCGCAATGACGCTGTAGATCAGGCAGTAAAGGAACGCCCAGCTTAGATATTCAAACGGTACATATATACCTTTTGCGATTGCCGCCTCTACATTGAAGTTTTCCAAATTCGGGAACACCGTCGCAATCAACTGTCCGAAAAACTGAATGATATCGAATCCGGCTGCCGAGCTCTCAACGAGCAGCGGTGTTAGGTGACCTAACAGATAGACTATCAAACAGATGCTAAAGTTACCCAACAAATTCAGTCGTGTGGATATTGCCACACTCAATGCAGCAAAGACGATCGTTTCCATAAAGGATAAGGCCAGTCCAGGAACAATCTGTATCATCTCCGCGTAACATCGTTCCCATGGCGGCGTCGGCTGCGTCGCCTCCCTCGCATCAAAGATAGGTTTGTATGCGACTGCAATCAGAAATACGACTCCCAGGATGACATACATTAGTAGCAACGCCCAGCTGATTCCAAAGAACTTACCTATAACGAATGACCTACGATTGATTGGCTTACTTAGAACTGTTAGTGCTGTGCGACCTTCAATTTCCTCAGCAACACTTGTACTCGCTGCCCATAAGGCCACAAAAATCGTCAACACGGTGATTAGAGTGATGCCAGTATCCTTAAGCATCTTTATATCCTCACCAAAGGTGTTGTATGGAATCCATACAAAGCCAATCAACGCAAGGCTTGCTATTGTCGCAACCAAGGGGAATAACGGCTGATTTACCTCGGATTTGTACGTAGACAGTGCCACCGCAAACAGACGCGGTAATAGCATTCTCTGGATGATATAGATCATTAACGCGACGAGCATAATTAATGCGATTGTCGGAATGATCATTGCTTGCGTACTGAAAACTTCTGTTTCGGCATATATTTCAACTGTGGCCGTATCTGCACCCTGGTTAACCAGATACACAGATTCAAGTGATGACAATGAATCCACGTCCGGTAGCAGACCGGGTAACACAGTGGGGTCAACCTCAGTAAGGCTCATTGCAAGCCCGGCTGGAACAACAGGCGCTTCAACTCCCACACGCAACTCTGAATGCGGCCGAAAGGAAAAAGCGATATCCTGGTCAGTTTTGATAACAAAGTTACTCATCATTCCTATGCGGACATCCACCTTGGCAAGATACCCAGCCTCGTCAGATTCTACCGGGACGTTCACATCCCATCGTTCACTTCCTGCAAATGGCATTTGAACTAGCGTTCGAACCACAAATGATGGGCTATCAACCACAACGGTGCCCACGATTCCCCACGCTGCGAGGATCAGAGTCACAGTTAAAATCGGCTTCAACGGCCCTTCATTTAGAAGCGTTGACGCCTCAGATATCGTTCTGTCCCAACAGCACAGGTAGAATGTTAATGACACCACCCAACATGCCATTAAGATCACGATCGAGGTAATTAACACAGACGGAAGTGCTATGTCGCTAATCGTTTCAGCACCGACCTGAGGTACCACCACTCTGTTCACCTGTGTAAGCAGAATGGTAATAACAGCAAGCACAACACTTGTAATCGTCGTGTAAGTCAGCAGACGATTTCTCTCATCGGCAACATGCTTTAGCCGTTCGATACGACTTAGAACCTTTTTGAATAACAATGCCAGGACGGCAATGCATAGCAAACCTGCTAAACACCCGAGTCCGAGAAGCCAAACAGGCGTTAACCAGTTTTGAATTGTTTTGGGGATATCTAACCCAAGAATCAGCATTTCTGAATAAGATTGCATGCCCGTTGTCTCACTTAGGGAATTGACTGATCTATTAAAAAGGGGAAATGGTCTAACACTTGGATATCTAGGATACGTACCGTTTTCAAAACTAGTTCGTACAAACTAGGGATCGTTAATATCTAGTCTCAAACCTGTCAAAATCACTCGTTGCGTTACATTCCTCGACGCTGTAATTCGAAATGTTGTTACCCATTGAATCTACGAGCTCTTTTAAGAATGTCTGGAATACCCAAGGTTTGGATTCTGCCTCTAGTTGCACTCGTCCATCAGGTAGGTTCTTTACCCATCCTGTCATCGTATAACGCTTAGCTATTGAAGTTGTGCGGTAACGGAATCCAACACCCTGCACACGACCTTCAAAAAAGACGCTATAACGTCGCATCGTTTTTTCTCAATCGTCTTAAAACACTGAGTACAACTAACACTCTATAAAAGTTGCCATCCAAATCGTCCCCTGCTCATCTTTCGTAACATATGCACCTGCAAACTTCGCCATTCGGCAGTGACCAATAACTGCTTGTACTGATATTGACGGTTGTAGGTCATTTTCATAATCTCCTCCAAGCCATGTCAAAACACATCAACCAATCCGTTCACTACTGTCGCCTAATTGCAATATTCACGGTATTTTGTACGACCGCGAGTTTTGCCGGCGCGCAACAACATTGCGTATTACTGACAAACGGCCAGGTACTTCGAGGTGCGGTTTCTCAACCAGATGGCCGCACCGTTATCGAGCTTCCAAATGGCGGCGCTGTACGCCTGACGAACTCACAAGTTGCATTCATCGGACAATCGCTTGAAGAAATCTATCTCTACCAACGCGCTCGCAAGGTCCACGTACGGGCTTCTGAGCATCTGGAATTAGCAGACTGGTGTTTTGCTCATAAATTGTTAGACCATGCCGAAACACACATTACACAAGCGTCTGTAATTTCCCCGGAACACCCCGGGATCCAAATGCGCGCACGTCGTCTAACGCTTCTGCGCACTCAGTCACTTGCGCCAACTCAAAAGACAGCCCGTCCACCAGACGCCACCATTAAAGAGCTTCAGGTCGACGTAGAAAAAATTGTTAACTCGCTACCTTCATCGGCAATTCAGGATTTTGTACGGCATGTACAACCGATCTTGTTGAAGAACTGCTCGACCGCTCGATGTCATGATTCGAGCGGAAATCATGGCTTCGCATTGATAAAACCTACGTTTTCTAACACGATTCCCCAGCGTTATTCAAGGCGCAATCTTGTAAGCACGATATCCGTAATTGATGAATCGAAACCATTGGAAAGTCCACTTGTGAAGATGGCGCTCACTGCTCATGCCACTACATCCTTTAAACCAACTGCTCCGTTACCGTCAACAGAAACCGGGCAATGGAAACATTTGAGGAATTGGTTATTGCAATTCAAGTCTGCCGCATTACCCGACACTGACTCTGGCCCATTAGTGTTTTCAAAGTCCGCCCCATATCTCTTGATGCAACGCGAGAGCCTACCACAAATGCCTATTCCTCCTGCATATCGCGACGCTCCTGAGGGAATTAGCGAAACAATTGATCCCTTTGATCCATCCTCGTTTAACACGCGCCATTAAACGCCAACGCTTTCCCGCATCCATCATGCTACGATACTGCGATTAAAGGCTACTAATCGTTGGTTGTGTTCATATAAGCTATTCATGATTACAATAATGACAGCATAAAACGCGAGTATTCTAAATTGGTGTTAATCTCACGCGAATTAAAGCGGTAAGTGACTTTATTACAGAACACCGTTAAAGCGTAGAAAAACCAAGAAGTCAGATGGACGAGAACAAACCCAAAAGCGATCCAAATGCTAACGGCGAGCAACCGCAACGCGGTTTTAATCCGCGCGTGCTGTTCTTTCTTTTGATGATGGCAGTTGTGCTGTTGATGTTTGCCAATGCAGCCGCTCCTCCGCCAAAAACATACAACAAGTTCAAGGACGCTTTAAAAGAGGGACGCATAGAATCGATCGAAATTCAGCAACAGGTTGCTATTTGCACCTATAAAAAACAATTTCAGCAAAAAGGTGAACCAGCCAAGTTCAGTGTTCAGCTTCCCCCAAGTCCTGAATCTGTCGACAAGCTAGATAAAGAGTTAGCAGAGTACCCGGAACTGCAGGTCACGTATCTTCCACCCGACACCACGATGAGTACGCTGATGTTAATCGCGATACTCTTACCAATAGGAATGTTACTGTTCTTCTGGATTTCATATCGTCGCAGTCGCGATCAATTCATGGGCGGCGGATTCCTCTCGGGCTTCGGTAAAACCGGTGCCAAACGATATGATCAGGAGGAAGCACCAATAACCTTCAAAGATGTTGCGGGACAAAAGGCTGCAAAGCAGGATTTACAGGAAATCGTGGAGTTCCTAAAGGAGCCCACCAAGTTTCAAAAACTGGGTGGCCGCATTCCAAAAGGCGTCTTATTAAACGGTCCGCCCGGTACCGGCAAAACGTTATTGGCCAGAGCCGTCGCAGGTGAGGCTGGTGTGCCGTTCTACTCGGTTAACGGTTCTGAATTCATACAGATGTTTGTAGGCGTGGGAGCCAGCCGCGTACGCGATCTATTTCAGAAAGCGAAAGAAACAGCTCCAGCGATAATTTTTATTGATGAAATTGATGCTGTCGGTAGACAACGTGGTGCAGGACTAGGTGGCGGACACGACGAACGCGAGCAAACACTCAACCAGATCCTCAGTGAAATGGACGGCTTCGATCAAAGCGATTCCACGATAGTCGTCGCCGCCACCAACAGGCCAGATGTACTTGACCCTGCGTTACTGAGACCGGGCCGTTTTGATCGACATGTAACGGTCGGGCGCCCAACCCAAAAGGGTCGCCGAGATATTTTTAAAGTGCACGTTAGAAATGTGCCTCTCGATGACGACGTCGACTTAGAAATCCTTGCATCTGGAACCGTCGGATTAACCGGAGCCGACATACGAAACATCGTAAATGAGTCTGCTCTTTGGGCAGCCCGCCAGGATAAGAATTTCGTCAGCATGGCAGATTTTGATCATGCACGTGACAAGATCCTAATGGGTGCACGCCGTGAAGAGGTAATGTCTGAAGATGATAAAAACAAGACAGCTTACCATGAAGCGGGACACACCATTGCCAGTTGGTTCCTTCCAGGCGCAGATCGCGTTCACAAAGTCACGATTATTCCTCGCGGACGATCTCTCGGCTCAACTCAGATGCTTCCGGAAGAAGACCGCGTGTCCATGAGTGAACCGCAATTACTCGACCAACTTGTCGTATTTCTGGCCGGTCGCGCAGCCGAAATACTCTTCTACGACGAAATTGCTGTCGGAGCTGAGAATGACCTTGAACGTGCCACATCGATAGCCCGACGAATGGTGATGAATTGGGGTATGAGCGAGCGACTTGGCCCGGTTAGCTATAAACTCGGAGAAGATGATCCATTCCTCGGACGTGAAATGCACGACCAACGCAAGTTTAGTGAACACACGGCTGAAGTCATTGACGAAGAAGTCGAACGCATTCTGCACCATGCCGCGGAACGGGCTCTTCAGACCCTAAAACAATACAAAAGTGAAACAGAAGCACTTACTGCTGCTCTGATGGAACACGAAGAGCTAAGCGAATTGGAGATCGAAGCGTTGATCGGCGAATCAGTACACGGTCCGGCCGGCAGTACGTCATTTACTGAAAACCCGTCAGCTACCGAAACCAAAGGTTTTCCCGTTCAAACAGAGCCCATCGCACCATCTATCACCGTAACTCAGGCTTCCGAGCAAAATACTGAGTCCGCTGCCGCTGAATCTTCTGCCCCCGACGACGAATAGTCCTCTGCTTATGGCCAAAAAGCAAAAAGGCAAGAGTAGAAAAGTTCGCACCCAGCTCCGCAAAGGGTATCAAAAGCGAACTCGTCAAGGCGATCTGACACGGGAATATGAACAGCATGGGTTTAAAGAACAGGACCTTGCTTACGGTGAAAGAGTCAGCGGAAAAGGTGAGTTAACTCGTCATCGAACAATTATCGGCGAATCGAGCGTTACTGACGACGATGGTTTTCAGGTTCAACTCGACGTAGAGTTGCAGGATTCATTCGACGGATTGGTCATCTCTGTCCACGGTCGGACGTGTCAGGTCGAAGACGAGAGTGGAAATATCTATAGCTGTGCCGTGAGAGGCCTCTTAAAAACTCTAAACACCGACCAACGCCATGTCGTCGCAGCAGGCGACCGGGTCCTTTTTAGGCACGAAGGGTCAGAAGGAATGATCCTGAGAGTTGAACCACGCAAAGGAATTATCAGTCGTGACAGTCGTGGGAAGCAACATGTGATCGTTGCAAACGTCGACCAGTTGCTCATCATCGCGAGTGTACTGCAGCCGGAATTAAAGCCGAACCTGATCGATCGGCTAATCATCACTGCTGAAAAAGGAGAACTCCGGCCGATCATCTGTTTCAATAAAGTCGACCTGCTTGACCCCGCTGAGTTGCAATCCATAGCGGGAGTATACGGCCAACTCGGCTACACGACTCTTTTTTGTAGTTGTGAAACCGGCCAGGGAATTGAGCAACTTAAGACGATCATGCGTGGCCGGAAAAATGTCGTCACCGGACAATCGGGGGTAGGGAAGTCTTCGCTATTAAACAAAGTTGATCCCACTCTCAATCTAAAGGTAAACGACGTCAGCCTCGACAACGAAAAAGGCAAACACACAACAACTGCCGCGCGTCTCATACCGCTTGCCGACGGCGGCTATGTAGTCGATACGCCTGGCGTGCGGCAATTTCAACTATGGGACGTTATTGAAACGGAAGTGGAAGGCTTCTTCCGTGACATTCGGCCATTTGTTCACCAATGCCGTTTTGATGATTGCAGCCATGTTCATGAAAACCACTGTGCCGTGAAGCATGCCGTCGCAGACGGACTCATCGACATTCGCCGTTACGATAGTTATTGCCAAATAAGGGAATCCAATTGATTGGAAATATTATTAACAGATTCACACGTATTATCTTGCGATGCAGTGCCGTCCTCATCGCAAGCGTATCAGCATTTAGTGATGCAGCGGAGCGACCTAATGTGGTCGTCATTATGGTAGATGATCTTGGTTATGGAGATCTTTCAAGTTACGGCGCAGATGATCTGAAGACACCACATGTCGACGCGCTTCTATCACGCGGCATAAAATTTACTGAGTTCTATGCTAACTGCCCAGTTTGTTCGCCAACGCGTGCTTCATTTCTCACTGGGCGATACCCAGAGTTAGTTGGTGTCCCGGGTGTCATACGTACCCACGCTCATAACAACTGGGGCAACCTGACCGATGACAGTATTAGCATTGCCGAAGTCCTAAGTGATCACGGATACCATACGGCACTGATCGGAAAGTGGCATTTGGGCCTAAAAGCACCTGACAGGCCAAACGATAGAGGGTTTAAGCATTTTGCTGGGTACCTCGGAGACATGATGGATGACTACTACAACCACCGACGCCATGGTATTAACTATATGCGATTGAATGAAGATGAAATTGATCCTACAGGTCACGCAACGGATCTCTTCACAAAGTGGGCCTGCGAATATATTTCCTCTCGCAAAGATTCTGCAGATCCATTCTTCTTGTTTTTGTCATACAACGCACCTCATACGCCCATACAACCACCGGAAGATTGGTTGCAGCGAGTCAAATCCCGTGAACCCGGATTGGATTCTAGAAGAGCAAAACTGATTGCACTGATAGAGCATCTCGACAATGGGATTGGGAAAGTTACCAACTGTCTGGAGGATCACGGGTTCCAGGAAAACACTCTCCTGATTTTTACCAGCGACAACGGTGGTCAGATAAATGTTGGTGCCAACAATGGTCGCACGAGAGATGGGAAACAAAGTATGTACGAAGGTGGACTGAAGGTTCCCACATGTGCAGTTTGGCCCGGGAAAATTGCAGCAGGGAGTTCCAGTGCGACACGGATGCTCACGATGGACCTTTTTCCAACTATTTCACAAGCTGCAACAATTAAGATCAATCACCAAATAGACGGCATCTCCCAGCTGAGTACGCTGCTCGGAGATAGTCAGGAAGCCGATGCGCGAGACCTTTTCTTTCACCGCCGTGAAGGAGGTGATCGTTACGGGGGTCTCACGATTCATGCGATGCGCCGAGGGGATTGGAAGTTGCTCCAAAACAGTCCCTTCGAACCACTGGAGTTGTACAATCTAAAAAACGACCCGATGGAAGAGCAAAACTTAGCTCAAATGAATGTCCGCATATTTCGAGAGATGTCAATCGAGCTTCGCAAGCATATCCAGCGAGGTGGTCTCGTGCCGTGGCAATAATGCCATATAGTCCTAATCGTACCGGATATCTCTTCACGCCGGTGTTTTAGCGGTTTACTTTTGCTTCCCGATAGTAGAATGAACTATAGGTGATGCCATGACCGACAAGAATGACAAATCGCAGTCATCAGACCCCGACGACCAGCCAAACTTTAAGTTGGATTCCAATTTGGAAATCGGCAATGATGATGACACAAGAGAACTTCAAAAGAGCGGCTATGTCTCTGATGACAACCCGGATGTAGAAATTCTCGATAGCTCGGACTCGGAACCGGTTAAATCTTACGTTTCGGAATCGCAAAAGACAGTGATTTCCACGCAATCACCATTAAGGCAGAGCCGCCCGAAGCGTGATTCCGAGGCTGTTGGAGAGCAGCTTGAAGGAAGTCGCCTGGAGCACTTCGAACTTGAGGAATTCGTCGGCGGTGGTGGTATGGGCGCAGTGTTTCGCGCCACCGACACGAAACTGGGAAGAACAGTTGCGGTAAAAGTATTATCGCAGCATCAGCAAGCGGCGGATGCTTTGCGCCGCTTTAAGAATGAGGCTCAAAGCGCAGCTCGCTTGGATCACAGTAATATCGCTAGAGTCTACTACGTCGGTGAAGATCGGGGTTGGCATTTCATCGTCTTCGAATACATCCATGGTGTAAACATAAGAGACCTGATTGAACATCGCGGCCCACTACCGCTCGATGAAGCGCTCTCATATATGATCCAGATTGCCGACGCGCTACAGCATGCCGCGTCACGCGATGTCGTCCATCGAGATATCAAACCATCGAACATCCTGATTACAACCAATGGCAGTGCAAAGTTAGTTGATATGGGCCTAGCTCGTTTTGAACATTTGGAACCCGACAACTCCGATATGACTGCCAGTGGTGTTACTCTGGGGACTTTTGACTACATCTCCCCCGAACAGGCGCGCGACCCCAGATCGACCGATGTTCGTAGTGACTTGTATTCTCTCGGTTGCACGTTTTATTTCATGCTCACAGGAATGCCACCATACCCACAAGGCACCGTGCTTCAAAAGCTACTGAGCCATAGCAGCGAACCACCGCCAGACCCACGTCCTTATCGCGAAGACATTGATGATCAGTCCTTAACACTCATGCACAAGTTGTTGGCGAAACGACCTGAAGACCGTCAGCAGACGCCTGCAATTCTGATTCATGAGTTACTCGATTTGGGTGATCGGCTGGGGATCCCACTAAGCACTACCACACAACTGCACTTGCAACATCGCGCTTCGCGTGGCCTGACGATAAAAACACACTTCCCATGGTTAGTCAGCGCAATTTGCTTACTGGCGACAGTACTGCTGGTGCAACTTCTGTCCAAACAGACCGAACCTGTTGTGATCGCTCGCCCCGTCTTTTTGAGGCCCAGTTACGTGCCACCGGCGGATTCCGTTGAACCATCGGTGCAACAGGAAAACGACTCTATTGGAAATTCGTCAATGGAAACCACGGAAAGCTCACCCTCCGTGGATGAGCCAAATGACATAGAGCTCACCGATACCGAACCAGTTGATGCTGACGGTGTGATCTACGTGGGACCAAGCACTGCGCAGTTGCCAACATCCATTTTACGTGTTGAATCACTGGAACGAGCGTGCTTGTTGGCGGCTGGTTCACCGAAATACAATGTGATAGAAATTGGTGGTTCCGACGTTGTGCCAGTTCCGGCAATAAGCCTCTCGCTCGAAGCGGCCGATTCGAATCAGTTGACGATTCGGGCTGCCCAGGATGCCCAACCGACAGTCTTGGTCATTGCAGATGAGGAAGATACAGAATCGATAACACCGGCCTTATTTGAACTAACCAACGGTTCACTGACATTTGAGCGCCTCTCAATTAGCTTTCAATTGCCTAGCGTGTTCCGTCAAAGCTGGAGTCTTTTTCGGTTTTACGATGTCCGACAAGTACGATTTCATGACTGCGTTCTAGAGGTCGCAGCCGGGGATCCGACAGTTGACGAATCCGCGCATATTAATGTGGCTTTGTTTGACTACGGAAGCCTATTGATTGACGACCCGGAGAATGTTGAATCCGGACAAGAGAGTGTTAATGTCAGCATGCGTGAGAGCAGTATCGAACTGTTGCGGACAATTGTCCGCGGTGATTGCTCTTTACTACGGTGTAGTAATGGTAACTCCGTTGCACTCAATTGGACCGATGGGTGGATGGCCACAAATCAGTGGTTACTCGATTGCCAATGTTCGGATCGTGATGCGAAAGGAGAAATCCGGGTAGACACGTCGCATGTGACTCTGTTTTGCGGAGAAGGAATGATCCGGCTCGCGGGAAACGTTCAAAAACGATTTCCTCCAACTATCAGCTTTAACGTAAATCGATCAATCCTGTTGCATCCAAAAGCGGTGCCCACGATCTTAGTAGACGGCGTGACTTTCCTTCAGGATATTGCGTACAGGCCTCAGGTCTCCATGACAGACTCTTTTTATGATGTATCCGGCTCAGTACTCGCAGTACGACACCTTGATTCTCCAGAACTGCCTGAGATTTATCTCTTTAGTGACCTAGAATCCAACGAATCAGCAGATTCCGTTTCCTTCTGGTTTCGCATTTCCGCTGTTTCCAACAGCCGCGAACTAACCTGGCAAATTCCACGTGAAGACTTCGTGTTCGACGAACCGAGCTTTGCCACCACATCGGATTTCCTAATCGAAGGTATCGACGAATCCGATCCATCTAACGTACCCGGCTTTCGTTCCGCAACATTACCAAGCATTCCCTAGTTCTCATGAGTGCTATTATGTGCCGGCGTATGCAATAGCGTCTTGATTCACTAAAATCGACGCCCATGAGTAACAACCGATATCAGACCAAGCCTTACGAGTTATCAGGGATGCCGCCTGGCATCCCGTATATCGTCGGGAATGAGGCTGCAGAACGTTTTAGCTTCTACGGAATGAAGGCGATCCTATCGGTTTTTCTTACACAACATCTATTGGATAGCCACGGCCAACACGACGTCCTGACCGAAACCGAGGCAAAAGTCTGGATACACTCGTTTAATTTCTGGACATATATCTTGCCTGCCATCGGAGCATTGCTTGCAGACTGGCTTTGGGGAAAGTACAGGACAATTCTGTCGTTAAGCATAATCTATTGCCTCGGCCACGCCGCATTGGCGATCAATGAGACACGAGAAGGTATCACAATAGGGCTGGCATTGATTGCAATAGGCGCCGGCGGTATCAAACCATGTGTAAGTGCTCACGTAGGTGATCAATTCGGAAATCTAAATCGGCATCTCTTGCCAAAGGTCTTTTCTTGGTTCTATTTTTCAATCAACATCGGTGCAGCCACTTCCATGATGCTGACCCCGTACATCCTGAATGAAACGGCAGCAGAATACGGTGGTGCTTTGGCCTTCGGGATTCCTGGCATTCTCATGGCGATTGCAACGGTGCTTTTCTGGGTTGGCCGCAATACATTCGTTCACATCCCTGCTCGAGGGAAGCATTTTTGGAAAGAGACGTTTAACGAATCCTCGCTTCGATCGATCGGAGCGCTAATCCCGGTCTATTTTCTAGTTTCATTCTTTTGGTCACTGTTTGATCAGACTAATACAAGCTGGGTATTCCAGGCTCAAGCCATGGATACAGTATTTTTCCCCGAGTCAGACTTAGAATTCACGGTCCTACCTGCTCAAATGCAATC
>CEUY01077278.1_pt1 | contig 15539 bp, 12 predicted proteins | sample 361481 | NCBI WGS metagenome assembly CEUY01 (sample SAMEA2622737, study PRJEB7988) | marine metagenome | isolation source: saline water (ENVO:00002010), including
ATTCCTTGCTGCATCCATTTAGGTAAATTCTCATATGCAGTCTGCAACCTACCTAACAAGTCTCTAGCAGTTGCCGCTTTGTTAGCAAGAATACCAATATTTACATTATCATTAAATACCGCATAATGTAATAAGTATGATACCGAAGTTGTAGACTTACCAGTCTGACGAGGCATCTTACATATATTAAATCTATTCTCATGAAATCTTTCTATTAATTTCTCTTGAAAATCATAAGGTTTAAATGGAACTAAACCTTCATCAAGAGAAACAATCTTTACATGCTGTTTAGCAAAATAAACAGGATCATTCTTACATGCCATAAATTCAAGAATTTGTTCCTTCGTAAATTCTTGTTTGACATTAGCTTTCTTTAAAAGCGGATTACCAAGATAGACTTCATCTAAGGCCATTATAAAACCTCTCTATTCAACTACTAGTATGAATTAAAGGTTCATTGGGATCATATTCATCTATTTGATAACTCCAAAGTTTAGCACCAGGATATACCTTTTGCAATTGATCCATAACTTCTTTACGTGATGGTTGCCTAACTGATGGAAAAAACATTTTTACACTTTGAGTTCTTCCTCTCCATGCAAGATATACGTTAATAATATTACCCGTCATCTTAGGAAGATATGTAGATTCTTCCAATGGATCTTCCCATTGAACTGTGGGTTTTGGAACCATCATTGGTTCGGGTTTAATTATATCAATGACTGTTGCATACAAATTACCTTTTGCATCCAAAATATCAACATCCTCATTTAAAGGATTTCTAATTTTATCACCGACTTTTATATTATTTTCAGCAAACCATCCTCTATTAACTTCCAATGCAGACAGAACATCCCCATCAGAAGATACTGGTAAAAGAGTAAATGGTTCTAATTGTTTTATACTTTCTATAGTTCCATCTTCTTTAATAAAAGCAATATCAAGGGGAATCCTAGTATCTTTCATATGGAAAGATTTTTGTCCCACTTCTTCAAAAACAAAAAGCATTCCAGAATTATAATCTAAACTTTCCCTAAACATTAAACCCAACTTAAATTCTGTAGGAGTTTTAGGAATTTCTATATTTAAACGTTTTACTTCTTCGGAAACACCGCCGCCACCATTCCCGCCATTACCATTGCCGCCATTACCATTCCCATTACCATTACCACCATTGGTATGTCCATTAGAACTTCCGTTACCGTTCCCATTACCATTTTTTCCATTCTTTCCATTCTTAGGTGTTAACCATCCCCCATATCCTATCCTATATCCACTAGGGATGGGCATACACTTTTTTTCTTTAGTGCAGAAATAATATCCTTGCTTACACTTCTTCATGGAAGTAGATTATATACCTATTTTTTATTTATAAGCTGACTTAAATTCTTTCTTATAATCCTATAAGACTTATAGGATCCGATGTTACTGATGCTATTCCACTACTATTAAGCTTTACCCTATTACTTTCAAAGTTTAATTTAGTAGCATTACCTAAATTAGTTCCATCACTTTGAATACCAACAGCACCTGCACTGTTAACTTGACTTATAAGTCTAGGCATTTGCTGTCTCCAATACAGAAAGTAAAATCTTTAATGTACTATTGGCTCCTGCTTGAGCAACAACATAATCACTTGTTTCTAATACTAATTTTCCATCCAAAGGAATATATGCATCATTTACAGGAACTTCTGCTTCATTAATAATTTGAGTTGTAGTACTACTTCTTACATGAGACATAGTAAGAGTAGTTGCTGCTGAAGCATAATTTGTTATATGAGCATACAAAATAATCCCAGTATACCCAGTAGGAGCAGTATATATTGTTGCACTACTTGTGGTGAGTTCTTTTGTGTATGTTTTAAATCTATTAAGTGCTAATGCCATTTTAACTGAGTGCTAGGATAAAGGGTGTCATCTCATTGAATAAACTCTTACTGAAGGATCTTCCACTAATTGTACCAGTTTCCTGGTTAATTTGTAAATCATCACCTATTCGGAAATTACCTGCTTGGTCCGTGCTAGTATAAAGAACTTGTCCACCGGATTCAGTGTAAACCTCATTTGCTTGAATAGTCACACCACCACGTTTTGGTGTTGCATCTGTTATGTTATTTCCGGCACCCACATACTCAAATGTATGGGAACTAGCAATAATTCTACTTGCTTGGTAGAAGAATACCGTAGAACCGACACCAACAGCATTGCGTAAATTGGAAGCGAGAGTTAATGTAGTAATTCCAGATACTACTGGAGTTGAACTATTTATCGTATAATAGGTATCTTCCATAACTGCTGTTGCAGCACCACCAGATCCACCACCACCACTAATAGTAACATCTGGGGTTGCGTCATATTGACTTCCACTACTAATAATAGTAATAGTATCAATAGTCGTACCATCAAGAGTTGCATATGCAGTACATGTTTCTCCACTTGGTCCGTTAGGAGCATCTACTGTTATTGTTGGAGTAGAAGTATAACTACTACCTCCATCAGTTACAGTAATGGATCTAACATTTTTATATAACTGGTCAAAGTAACAAATTTGTCCATCATAAGGTCTATCAACTTCAATCTTTGCAGTTCCTGCAGTAGAACCAGAACCAGCATAGACATGAGGAACAGTAGAAATACCAAGATTAACTACAAAATTAGTAGTATCTACAACTTCATCAACTGCAAATACGAATGGTCTTCTATAAGGATATGTCTTAGCACCGAATTGGCATGTAAATCCAATATCTGCAAGAGTAACTCCCATACCCACACTGAATCCATGAGCAGTACTTGTGGTAATTGTTGCAATACCTGTTGTGTAAGTATAAGCAACTCCACTAATAGTCTTTTCAGGAGTACTGATATTCAATACTGCTTCTTTCTGGGATATTGCTGCTGTGGAAGTAACAACCCCACTATACTGAAGTTCACTAACCCCTCTAGCAACTAATCCATAAGTACCAAAACTACAATTACTATTTGCTATGTCTGCTTGACCACCTTTATCTACTTTAATTGCTTCATCATTACAAATAGTAAATACAGAAACTAATTGAGCAAATCCACTATTAGTAACAGCAACACCAACACCACCTTGATTATATTGAGTAAATGCATCAACGTTCATTGCTTTTAATAATCTTGCTTGAGAACCATCAATATAGATACCAATCCCTGTAGTAGTATCACTAGTACAGTTCTGGATATATGGACCTTTCCATTTACCACCACCTACGTTTTCAGCAATTTCCGCAGTAGGGAATCCAACTGCAGCGGCAGGATGAACATGATCTCTAAAGGTCATATTAGCAAGTTTACTTCCCTTTCTCACACCGAAGATGTTATGATTAGTATTATCTGCATACACAGTAACAGTTCTTTGATCGTCTCCAACTATTGAAACAAAAGCGGGAACTTCAATAGGATTATCTTCAGTATACTTACCAGATAAAACCTTGACAGTAGTGCCGGAAGATGCAGCACCAACCGCAGCCTTAATAGTTAAAAATGCATTGTCTATTGATGTTCCATTATTTGAATCTTCCCCATCTTTTGCAACATATAGAACATTAGGTGCAGAGTTAATACCAGTTGCTCCAGCATTAATCGTTACATTATCACCAATAGTTATACTTGAGTTGCTAAGAGTAATATCTTCATCACCAATTTTAATTGTATTATTAATACCATCAATTTCAATAGAAGAAGTACCAAGTGTTAGAATACCAGTTATCCTTGCATCTCCATCTACAATTAATGCAGTAGTAGCAGTTCCAGTTTTTACATGTAATCCACTTCTAAAGGTACTAAAACCAAATGCATCTTGGTTGACTACATCTTCATATATGGCAGTACCAGCAACAGTTATATTACCATCAAAATATGCTACATCATCTGTTGTATTACCAGCACCAACATATAAATTCCATCCTGCTCTAGCAGTTGTACCAACACCTACATTTTTACTGGTATAAACACCAACATTATCTGATGCCCAAGTACCACCAGCACCAGCAGATCCACCTGCTTTAGGAGTCCATTCTTCAAGATCAGTATCATATGCTAAAACCCATCCATCAGTTGCAACTCCAGCTCCAACATTGACATCATCTAAATCATCTAAACGAACAGCACCGCCACCACCAAGAGTAGAAAGTTGTTGTTGTATTCTATTAATGAATAAACGATAATGAGATTGTAAATCTTGAAGAGTTACATACTCTTGATCTAAGGGAGTTAAAGGATCAGAATTTTTTACATCAGGAGGAATATTTAAAAGACCTTCTTGAAGAAGTTTATTTTCTTCTTGGAATTTTCCTACATTCTCTTCTAATTGTTGAACTTGCTTCTTAAGATCACTCTCTACAATAGACAGATTCTTTTCATTTATTTCAGTAACTCGATTTACAAGGTTATCAATATCAATTGTTTCTAGAACTTGTTGCCAATCTTTAGTTAACTTCTCAATATGCTTCTCATTTACTGTAAAATCTAGATGTAAAGTTTTAACCTTCTGACCAACTTCTTCTTGGAAAAGGTCGATCTCACTCTTTAATTCATTATGGAAAGCAGAAGTACTTGTATCTAAATTCTCTTGTATATCACATATGTTTTCAGATAAATGATTCTCTACATGTGCAACTCTTTCTGAAAAAGATTGTAATTTATCAAAATACTCATTGAGTTTCTTATCACTTTCTACTTCTCTATTTCTAAAATCCTTTCTATAGTTATTTGCAAGTGCCTTTGATTCTTTTACAACAGTTTCAATCTTTGCAATTTGATCCTGAAGAACACTCTTTACTATTCCATCTTTATCATCAACATTATTCTGAAGAGTTATAACTCCTTGAGATATTTCATCTATTCTATTATCTAAAGCAAGAACATCTTCTGCTAAAAGTCCTGTTACTTTCTTTATTTCTTGCTCTGCTTTTAATTTAGACTCTACAATATTTTTTCTATAATTTTCAGCAACCTTCTCAATACCCTTCTCTACACCCTCAAGATTTTCCTTATAACTTGCATCTATAGATTCTGCTACACCCTTTAAACTTTCCTCAACTTTCTTTTCACTTTCACTAATTCTTTCTTCAGTCTTTAATTCAGTTTCAGCAAAAAACTTTTTATATTCAGGTAAGTCTTTCTCAAGTAAAGTTTTTACTCTACTTCCAATAGACTGAACATCTTCTTTCAATGAAGAAAGACTTTCTTCATTTAATGCTTCAACTTTAGATTCAATTTTAGAAATATCATTATTAACATCCTTTCCTAGATCAATGAAAGACTGTTTTACATCTTCTTTAAAATCAACAAATCTAGTATCTACTCTAGTTTCAACATCAACAATTAAATTTTTATATGCAGGTACTTCTTCACCTACAAACTTATTTACTTCCTCTGTTAAACTGGTAAAATCTTTTTTTATTTCTAATACAGAATTAGAATTTAAAGTCTTAACTCTATCCTGTACGTCACGTATCGATTCTTCTACGAATAATAAATGAGCCATCATGGCATCATCAAGATCTTCTTTACTAATAAGATCTTTAATATTTTCTCTTATTTTTTCAACATTTTCTGATAAAGATGTTACCTTTTCCGCATTTGCTTTAAAGGTATCAACTGAAGTAACAAAATCGTTTAGAGATTGAATATTATTTAAATTATTTTTAAACGAATCAAAAGCCTCAGTAATTCTCTCTACCTGTTCAGGCTTAGCATTCTTCAACTCTTCCTTTACATCATCAAAGGAAGAATTGGGTCTTTTTTCGTAAAATTCTGACGGCTTCTTAAGTGGCATCTATTGATACTCTTTATCCATAGTTATATTTATTTACTTTTCTTTGAGCGTTTCTCCCTTAATTAATTTTGCAAGATCTGCAGTAGATCCCACAAATAATGCATTATTAACGGTAGAAGGTCCTTTTTGTTGCTGCTCTTCATTAACATCTTTTAATTTTTTCTGAAGATCCATCAACTTATCAGTTGCATCAGAAACACTTTTAATTAATTGTCCAGCAACTTCATACGCTCTTGGCATTTCACTCTCTTGAGCAAGTTCAAGAATTCCATTAATTGCTTCTTGTCCTTTTTCAATAATAGAGTATAAATTGCCTCTTGTGTATTCATAGTCTTTAGTTATATCATCTTTCGTTAAACGATCTGGAATATCTCTTTTAACTACAGACGTTTCTTCTTCCACCACTTCGGGTGTTATATTAAATGTCTTATCTAGTTTATCACTCATGAGATCGATCCGTCAAATCCAAAGTCATCACCCACTTCAATTAAAGCATTATCGTCCTGAGCAATAACATTTTCTGCAACTGTAGGATTAATAACTCTAATATCACTTCCCTTAACATGACCTGCTGCGATAGTACTATCTTTACCTCTCTCAACAACTAAGTTATTACCATCAATCTTCTTGATCAGCATTTCTTCATCATCTATATCAATATACTGATCAACTGCAAGACGAGTAGAATCATCTACTACTATATCAAGTGCAGTTATAGTCATATCTTCAGCTAAAGTAGTCTGTACCGGACCATCATAACTCTTAACTGCTCTTGGTGAAACACGATAAGTAAGATCTCTCTCTGTGTTTGTAGTATCGGTACCAGCAAGATAACTGACCCGAACATTTCTGACTATATCAGATGTAGCAGACGCAGTAGGACCAAACATGTAAGTCTTCGCACTAAATCTGAATGTATAAAGAAGAACTCTTCTAGTAGAAAAATCCCCTTCATAATCATCTTGCATTGTAATATTTTCTAAGATAATAGGTATATCTCTTTTCTCCTTAATACTCCCTACTAATTGTACGGTTACATTATATGAAGGTTGAAAATAAGGTAATATTTGTTCGACAATCTGTAATGCATCATCATTTAATTTACACATAATAGCAAGTTCAAATTGCATATTATATGGAACAGGCATGTAAGTCTTCTTAGATTCGGTCCCATCCGTAGGATCCTTAACTACAAATTGTTGTGTTGTAGTAACTTTTCTAGCAGGATCATAAGTAAGACCAGTAAACTCAAAAGACATTCTTGGCAAAGTAATTGCCGTTGCTTTATTTAAATCAGGTGACTGAGTTAAACGTGCTAAAAATTTCTGAGTAGGACCATACGCTAACGGTACTCTTATATCCCCACCTTCTTGCTTTACAGTGATTCCATTGAAGAGAGTACCAAAAGAAATAATGGTCCTTCTTAGAATCTCGTTATAAAAATACTCAAACATTTGTATAGTCCTGGTATATTATATTTATGAAACCCAACGGACTGCCGTTAATTCAATACTATTATCATCCATTTCCCATTCTTCTTCTACTTGAAAACCCATCTCTTTAATAGTATTATGAATAGTCATTCGAGCATACTGTTGCGTTACTTTCTCAATGAACCTTTCAGGTGGTACTGGTTGGCTCCAAGTTTGCAAATCTGTTACCAATTCATATACCTGCTCATGATCATTCCACCGAAAACCAATGTCTGTTCCGATACAGACATCAGCTTGTACTATTGGATGGTTTTTGGCATGGTAAACATTACCAACAACTAATTCTTGATCTTCCTTAACCTCATGGCCAAGAATTTCCAATGCTTCTAAAAGCTGAGGCTTTTCTTTAATCTTGGTCTTGATTGTACTGAAGTGTGACATTCTCCTGTTTTTGATAATATTCTGGTTTATATAATCTAGTCGTTACTGATCCCAAATTCTTTTCAATCCGTTCTGTAAGATTTTCACATTCATTAGAAACAGTTCCTGTAATTTCTTCTTTTACAGTACCGTCTTGCATAATGGAAAATTTAATTGTTTGTTTTCGAGACATCATTAACCAGATACTACATCTTATTATAGCATCAATATTTAGGGAATGCCAAATGGGTTCTGTTCGCTAAAGTCTAGAATATCATCCGCTGCTTCTTCTATCTTCAAGTTATCAGCAAATCCATCATCAGTAGGATCAAGATCAATTTGTCTTATAGTATGAGTAGCACCTGAGGTTCCACCTAATAATTTCTCTCCTCTTGTCCAAGTTCCATCTACCGATGCTAATTCTATTACATTTGTAAGTTTGTTCCATGTTCTTACTCGTGCAGTAGTTCCACTAGTCTGTCCAGTAACTACTTCATTAAACTTATAATCTCCAGTATTATCTAGAGATGGATCTGAAATTGTTATAGTAGGTGCAGTACTATATCCTAAACCAGCATTAGTAATATTAATAGCAGTAATAGTTCCAGCCGAACTTACCACAGCAGTAGCAGCAGCACCAACTGTTAACGCAAGACCAGCCTTAAATACCTCATTACTAAAGGTAATAACTGGGTTAGTAGTATATCCAACACCACCAACATATCCATCAGAACTTGTAAGAGTTACAATACCAATAACGTCATTACCTACTACAGAAGTAGCCGCAGCACCCGTTCCACCATTACCACTAATTTCTATAGAAGGAGATTCAGTTAGAGCATAACCCGCACCCGCATTTTGTAAATCTATATGTTGAATAGACTTTGTACCAGGATTAACACTATCTGTACATACAACCATTCCTGTGATAAATCTTATTGTACCAATACCCGTTATTCCGCCTGATGGTGCAGAGGAAATACCAATTTTAGGACCACCTAGATATCCAGCACCACGATTAGTAATATCAACATATCTGATACCGCCAGTAACAATACCAGTTACAGCAGTAGCGGTTATACCAGCACCAACTAAAGTTAGAGTTTGAGTAGGTCCAAGAAGAGTAGAAATGCCACCATCTTCACCAGTTGTACCATCATAATCATCTCCAATTAATGTATCATCAATCTCTTCAATACCCGTATCAATAACCTCATCACCATAACGGAAGAGTTCACACCTTAACTCATAAACATAAGTCTTTTTAAGTTGATAAAATGGTTTCTCATGTTCAACATATTTAATTTCAAATAAACGATCACCTAATGGAAAATATATTAAATCCCCTTCTTTAGGACGGGTTGCTAATTTAATATTCTCCTCATTTTGCATTAAAGGTTCAATATATGTCTCCCACCTTTCCTTAGAAATAGTTAATGTTATCTCATTCTTTTGCTCAATACCAAATTTTGATAAGATAGTAGGATTTTCTCCATACCCATCATAAGTATCTACATATGCTTCCAAAGGATATGCATCATCAAATTTAGACTGTACTACTTCTCTAATAACAGTCTTTTCATCCATATACTTACGAGGTAAATAATGCACCTCAACACCATACGTCCTCAACTGTTCGTTGATTAGATCCTGAATTAAACTCTGTTCTGACCTAGAGCCTTGTTGGAAATATGGATTAAGTACCATAATCCTAACCTATCATATCTAAAGGTGGAAGCTCATAAGTATTGGACATAATTTCTCTAATCCTCTCCAATTCTTTTTCTGCATCATCATATATTTGTCTTCCATTCATCTCTACTCCACCAGGCAATTTAACTCCTTGGAACTTAAGTAAATTTTGTCCCCATTGCCTCTTAATTAAAGCTACAGTATAGGGTTTTAAGAATGAATCGTTCCATACTCTAGTATAATCAGTTGGATCCATTGCTCTAAAGCAATCAATGATAATCCAATCATTCTTCGCCATAGAACCCCAATCAATATCAATATATAACCTGTCCTGTCTCTGATTAAATCTTATTTGCTTATCTGTAGTGAGAAGAAAATCTATATCCTCAAGATAAGTTTTAGTCATTGCATAAGTAAGTAATTCTGTAGAACCCCAGAAATAAATATCATTCAAGAATAACTGATATTTCACACTAAACATATTATTGGAAACAGTATTAGTTCCACCAAACTTAAAGAGTTTGGTTACACCAATAATTGATGGTGGAATCTGAAGATAATTACTATTTTCCTCATAATCAAATTGGACTTCGGATCCGTCAATAGTGGCAGTAGCACTTGTGGTTGTTATTCCAGCACTAGTATCTCCTCCTTTTGCCCGACCACGATCAATATCTGATTGAGTTATTTGATATTTCAAATAACATTGAGCTACACCATCAAAATGTCTTTCTTGAAAATACTGAATAGCATCATCTACAATATCTTCTATTTGCTCATCGGCAACATTAATTTCCAGCACTGGAGCACCCAGCTGCCTTTTGCAATAAGTTATAAATTCTACTCTACTTGCTGGTTTACCCATTTAGACAATTACCCCTTGATATATTTATGGTGCCGAAGCAATACCGGCATATACTAATATATTACCGTTTACCATATTATAAACTGTGGTTGCTGACCCAACCCTAGTGAAAGTAACTCCTGTTCCTGGTAAAATTTCTAAAGGTGATGTATTTGCTGCTCCTATTTGAATTTTATTTGCTATTGTAGTTGCAATTCCAACAACGGAAACCGTAGTAATAGCAGCACCAACTGATACAGAATCCCCGATAGCCACCCCTGCAATTTTATTAATAGTAAACTCAGTGGTACCAATTCCAGCAGTAGCACCTACAGCAATGGAAGTATCCAACACATCAGTGCTTTCTTTAGAAGGAGTCATCAATACATTATATTCATATCTTCCCGCAGCAAGATTTCTTGTTTGTGTTGTTCCTAATGAAATATAAAATTGTCCATCATAGGCACTACTAAATCCTACTGTAAATGTAGCAGCAGCAACATCCGTAGCACCTATACCAGCACTCTTCTGCATTTGTCCTGAACCACTCCATCCAGTAAAATCATAATTACCGCTAGAAGTATCAGTTACATTAAAAGTATTTTTAAAATTAGCACCACCATAGATTACCAAATCAGCAGAATTTGGAACTCCTGCTTCCGGATCAAAGGTAAAACTTTTAGTGGACATTTGAAACTAACTCCTTAAGTAAAGATTTTATCTCATTCATTTCACTTTTCAAATTAGCAAGATCTTCTTCAATATTTTCGGTTTGTTGGACTTCTTGTTTCCTCGCATCACGTCTTGCAACATATTTTTCATGATCTGTAGAATTGACACTAACTATTGCATTAGTATTAGCATCTCTCAATAAATCAGAATGTCCAGTTACTCCGTGATATTCCATATTAAGCTAATGCAATCGCTCTAAGATCTTTAAGTCTAGGTACATAAACTTGACTTTCAGAAGTCATTAGAATCTTAATTCTATAAGATCTAAATGATGGTAATTGATCAACAGTAAATGTATACTCCTTAAATTCAACATTTTCACTATCAAATCCTGAAGAATTGGATTTTGTAATCAACTTATCAGGGAGACCATTATTATCAGCAGGATTAATAACTTGACCCTTATAGTTAAGATTAGAATATCCAGGGAATGGTGTAAAGATTGGATCTAACCCTTCTTTATTATTAATTGCATAAAGAACTCTAAGATCTGCATTAACATGTAGATGAGCTCCTACAAAAACTTTCAAAGAAGTTGCTGAATTTTCCAATAACATTTCTTTAGAAATATATTGGAATGCGGTAGGATCAGTATCTACAGTATTAACCCTATCATCAGTAGCATAATTTGTAATAATATCATTAACTCTATTAGAAGTTAAAATCACACTCTTTCTTTGACCATCAACTACTGGACTTACAGTAGTATTAGTAGTGTTAAGGAATAATGTCATATTCATCGACTTACTACCTTCAACATTAGTCAAGAAAGTATCTTCATTAATCTTAGAAGCAACAATTCTTGGACTATCCAAATAATTGGTAGAATTAAGAGTAATTGATTCTGCATCATGCTCAACATAGGGAATTTCATTACCACTTATACTCTTAGCAGTAGTAGTTACCACTTCAGCAGATAATGTGGTTGTAGGGACAGTCATATTTTGAATCAGAGGAGTGATAAGTTCAAAAGGCATATTTTGAGTTGCCCTTACGCCATATCCACCAGCAGATTTAGACTGATTGATATACAATGCAGGATTTCCATTATCAGAACTTCTATCAGTTCCATTCTTAGACATATCCAATTTAACATTATAAGAATCAAAAGTAATAGCACCAGAAGTATCTAAAGAAGTTGCATTTGGATATGCAGAGGTTGTAGTGGATAATCCGTGAGTTTTGTTTATGCGTAATAAGTTAACTCCACCCAATTCATATTTAAAAACAGGAGTTCCTATCGGATATGTTTTAGATGAAGTATTATCTAATGCTCTAGTGGTAATTCCAATACTATTACCTGTAACAGATTCATAAGAGATAATCTCATTTCCGATTTGAAGGTATCCATAATTGGTAGTTCCTACCCCTACATTTTCAAAACTAGTAAAGTTTGAAGCACTGTCTACAGAAATAGAACCAGTTGTAGTTCCAACATCATAAGCAGTTGTCAATTTGGTAGGTTTAACATCAGACTGAGCATCACTAATCTTGACATTATTCTTAGTGAAGTACATACCATGGTTTTTATGATTCACCTTAAGATGTAAACCATCAGTATCTGTAGTGATTCTGTTGATCTGAACATCTCCACCTCTAGTGAAATTTAATTCAGTTGCAACCCCAACTGCTGCACTATTCTTATAATAGAATACAGTATTAGAAGTTCCAACTACGAAAGTACCTTGTACATTGTTTAGAAGTAATTCGTTAGTACTACCAATAGAAACAACCGATGCTCTAAAGTTTCTACCAATAGAAGAAACACCAATAGTAGTAATTCCTAAAACATCACCTACCTGATAACCAGTTCCTACTCCACTAATGGTTGCTCCTACAGCAACCCCATTAGAGATTGCAATATCAGCTGTTGCTCCACGACCATTACCCGTAATAGTATCTAATACTACACCAGTAAATGTATAACCACCAGATATAGGAGTATATCCAATACCAGCATTAATAATATTCAATGCACCTGTTGCAGTTCCAGCGACACCAACAAGATCACCAGTTGCATTAGTACCCTGTTGATAGAAGGTATTACCCATTACATATCCAGAATCAGTTAGAGTAGTTCCTAATCCAACTCTAATTTGTTTTGAAGTTAAAACTATAGGATCTGCTTGTAATAAAGGAATCTGTTTATTTCCTTCAGTAAGTTCAGGACTATAAAGACTTAAGGTTCCCGTTTCAACAAATTCTGCCCTATAAAGAGTATACTTAAGATCTTCCCACTGACTTGGTTCCCAAGTAGAAGCATTTTGAGATTTAAATAAAGATCCTAAAGTAGGTTGATTAGCAATATAAGCACCACTAATCAAATCATCCTCACCCACTCGTGAGATAAAACCACGATACTTGGCAGAATTGGATAACATAACTATTGCATATTCCATTCCGCCTTCAAGATAAACAGGACCACCAAATTCAAAGGTAGTAGCAACTGATCCATCAGTAGAAACATTAACCGCCTCAGGAGTCAAAGCAACTTCAGTAAGGGGAATAATATTTTCAGTTGGAACCCCATTAGACATTGTTCTAAGAGAGAAGATAACTGGAATATCAGTGTTATCCTTCTCCTCAAAGAATACATCACATTTGGTTACAAAAACTCCTGTTGATTCATTAACTTTAAATGACTGTGCTAAGGGATCCCCACCACCAATATTTCTGTTTTGCCATCTTCTGTTCTGACGAACATTGGTAGTAACCCATTCCGTCCCAGTAGTTCTTTCCGCAAAGTTTTGTTGTGTTTCAGAAGTATTCTGCTGTACTAATCTTGCATTTCTAGTAGCGAGAATAGTTTCTTGAACAGTATCAAGGAATCCTTGTGCAGTATATATTTCTTCTGCTAAAGAACTTGCTACTGGAGAATTCTGATCATCACTTGATAATTTAAATAATTTTTCACCAGCTGTAAATTTAGGGAAAACATCAATTTCTGGATTTGGTATCCAATAAGAACCTGCTACATAACCACTCAAATCAGTTATAAATCTTACATTAGTAATTGTTGCCTGTGCTCCACTAGATCTACCAGTTAGAACCATACCATCAGAAATAAATCCATTAAACTCTCCTTGTGTTTGTGAAGCAAGAGAGAATGTATCTACATTCAGAATAGTTGAAGTAGCAGAATAAGTATTCTGGAGAGAAACTAAGGTATATGGATTCTTCCCGTAAACCTTAGTCGGTGCATTATAGTCACCTTCTTTATGATTAGACTGAGCTACTCTAAAGGTAATACTTGCATTAGAACTTCCATTATTAGGACCAAGACCTGCATTCTGTACAACACCTTCTACAGTCTCTCCAACTTGGAAAGTACCTGAAGTCATACTAATTTCAAGTAGTTTAGGTACACAATATGGTGTAACATCCCTTCCATCAAAGAATGCATACATTCTAGTAGATTTTTGGAGTTGTTCTACTTTAAATTCAACATTCCTAGACCTTAATAAAGGTAGAAGATTTCTACTTATCCTCGTATCTCCTTGAGACTCTCTTTCAGTCCAATCCGAAACAATAAGTTGTCTAGTACCAGTTCTTTCTCTTCTTGCACTTTCAATAGTTTGACGTTGTTCTTGGAAAACAGTTTCTTGAACTCTGTCCCAAGCACCAACATCACGCTCACGATCAAAATTTCTTGAGCTAAGAGTTCTTGAAGTAGTACTTCCAGTCCAAACAGTTTGCCAGGAATTCCAAAGAGTAGGTCCTAAACCAGTTTGAGGATCAAATCCTTGAGTAGCAGTAAGACTTGCCCAAGTCGCAGCAAAATCCCCTTCTCTTTCCACAATACGAGGAATTAATCTGACAGTATTGACCCAAGTATCAGATTCTGGATTTAAAGTAATAACACCATTCCAATAAGCAACAATAAAAGGTGTTATTGATTCTGTTCTAGAACCAAATGTTTGCTTTAAATATTCTTCCTCAGAATAATCGAGAGTTATTATATCACCATTTCTTCTAATATTAGTCCCAGTAATAGTATTATTACTTTGATCTTCAGTAGAATCAACATTCACTACAGGACCAAACATCATATCAACAGAGTTTGTATAATGGCTAGGTCTCAACTCTCTATTCTTTTGATCTATACTATTCTTAAGTATTTTAGTAGTATCTTGAGCTTTAAAAGTTTCAAAATTATCAACAAAGAAACCAGATTTAAAACGATTCAACCCATCTCCATCAGGAATAAAGAAATTAGCAGTATTTACTTCTAATAAAGATAGAGTAGTATAATATTCTAAATTACGTATTCTAGTCTCCAATTTCTGGATATCAGACATCCGATATCTCTTATAATCTAAGAAATTAATCGTCGCTTGACTTACATTATACAAATAAGGAGGAAGAGTTATGACAGCTACTTCCAATGCTTCATCTATAGGAAGTGGTTTTTGAGGATTTTCAGAAGGAGTTCCATAAACAACCTGGAAATCACCTTCTTTAGTTAAGAAAACCCTATCAATTCTTCCCAAATAATAAGAAAAATCAATAACAATGGATTCATCTGAAGCAAGTATATTTGAAGCAGTTTGTCCCGCCTGAGTAAAAGTCCTTCCTGCAAAAGTTAAAGGAGAATTAGAACCAACACTTACAGT
>CEUY01206135.1_pt1 | contig 15457 bp, 12 predicted proteins | sample 361481 | NCBI WGS metagenome assembly CEUY01 (sample SAMEA2622737, study PRJEB7988) | marine metagenome | isolation source: saline water (ENVO:00002010), including
CCAATACAGGTCGCACCAAGAACGGCTACCGGAGCAACCCCCCAATAGTAGTCTGCACTGGCAACAGCGACAGCCATTCCCATGATCGAAAGTAATACCATGTGTCCGGCAACCATGTTGGCCAGCAATCGAATGGCAAGCACGGTGTGTTTGATAAACAGCCCCATCACTTCAATCACCCACAGCATTGGCTTGATGATAATTCCAATGGCAATATGTAGATCCATCGAAGGAAGCTGAGCCAGCCAGAAGCCAACCGGGCCGTGCATGATCGATCCGGATATCAGTGAAGTCAAAAACGTAGCAGCGGCTAGTCCGGCTGTCACGCCAAAGACGCCTGTTGGTGACCCAATGAACGGTATCAGACCAAACAGATTACAGGTCAGAATGAAGAAGAAGATGGTCCATAACACCGGAGTAATCTTGTCAGCTTTGACAAAGGTGTCCGGAGCGTCCGCATCCTGACTGTGGCTGTCATGCCCGTCATGTTCAGCATGGTCGTCGTGATCATCGTGTCCGTGATGGAAATCGGCATCTGTTCCAATCGAAGGCCGGGCGATTTCATCTCGTACAAAGAGTAGAAACGTTTCCAGCAGATTCGCGAGTTTTCCTTTGGCAGGTTTGCCACCGGCAATCGCTTTACCAAAGCGAGAAAAGGCGAAGACGATCAGGCAGGCGACGAAAACTTCAACAAGCATGAATTTGGAAATACAGAAACCTGATTCCGCTTCATGTAGATTCCGTAATTCCCCAAACGGTTGGGGAATAAGTACTTTCCCGCTGAGGTGATGATTGTATTCTGCGAGTAAGCCATCCTTGTTCCAGGACTCAGCAACTTCACCGTCGAGCCAGGCTGTATCGGTTAAGACTGCGGTTTGAGCGTCATCCCGATCTTTTTGTGGAATGACTTGACCGTGCGCTTCTTCCAGAAACACGTCATAGGGAGCATGATGGTTCCCGGGTGACCAGTCGTGCCATTCGGCTACGGAATCTTCGGCCGTTTTAAACTCTTTACCGTCGGTATCTTCTATAGGAACCGGATGTTGTTCGGCTAAAACTTCCGCTTCCCGGTGCTGAATCGTCGGGTCATGTTTTAACCAGACCGTTGGAAATTCCGATGGCTTGGTGTAACTATAGCGGTACGCAAACTTAGGAACCTCGAAGAAGTATGCATCTTTAATATGGAGTAGAGGGTCGGCCATTTAGATGTCTGTCTTTGTATTCTGGGTACTGAATTGTGACTTGATCAAATTCACACTCAGTAGGGTGTCTACGATTAATGCCAAAAGGAAAAATCCTAATGTGAAATACAAAATGTGTGCATTTCGCAATTGTTCACTCTGCTGAGAACACAAAAATGCTCCAGCGAGCGGAATAAACATCCGGAATAACATTCCTGCAAGTACACCGTTTACACCATGCTCCGGCCCGCGGAGAAACATAGGTGGTATCAGCCCCAGGACAGATCCCAACCAACAAAGAAATACTGCAATTCCAGCAGCTTTCATTTCATTGTCAGTAAAGTCACTGTATCCGTACCAAGTCACTGCAGCAAATGCTAAACCAAGAACAACTGAGATTATCACCAAGGGCTTCCATTGAAACCGAAGAGGATTTAATTCAGTCTTGTCCACTCGATTCAAGTCGGTTGAATTGTCATCGCTCATCATTCGAGCTCCTTCAATTTTCCGACTTGTCGGACTGTTCATGGGTTGCTGAATTGGCAATTCTAATCAACTGCCATAAGCCCAGGGGAGGGCCAATAATCCAGCCAGTTACCATCATAAACGATGTCTCATAATAAGTGTCGAGATAACGCCCTCCCATTCCGGGAAGGATCATGATCACAACACAGGTTAACACCTGAGACATCACGCCATAAGCTTCAGACATTGCCGATCGCTTAGGACGCTTGGGATATTCTGGTTTTTCAAAGTGAGGTGCTTCGACCATCGCTTTCACTTGATGGAAGTAAGTAATACCTCATCATATATATAAAAGGTATCACCGGTTAACCACTCGATACTATTTTACTTAGCCGCAGTATCCGGATACCGCATCAAAGTGTCACAGTTTCACTGGTTTAACAAATTCAACATCACTTAAAGCCGCTCAATTTATACTCCAAAGAGCGTATGGTCAACTAACCCGACCCCTATATGACGATGTTTTTGCCGTTTTGTCGTAGTGTTTTTGACTTCCACTCCAATTTTCCGAAGTTCCTTGTGCCGCCGCAGTCCAGTCGATGAACTGTAACCTCATAGTTACTCTCTATGGAGCCTCCGTGTTTTAACCTAAAGGGAGTTTGCGATCTGGTTCGATCGAAGATAACTCCCAATTAACTGCTTCTTTTGAACCCTCTGGTGGGGGGTCTGCATATTGTCAATTTTTAAGTCTTTAACTACAGTCAAATGTACTTGCTTAAGACGACGGTTTGGATCACTTGAACTAATTCGATCTCTAATGCAAGCGTCGGCCTTAAAACTCCGGACTCGATAGGGCAGCGGTCATCAAACCTGCTGGTACTTTTGACGACAAATGTTCGAGGTTATGCAACTCTCAAGGATGGTCTGCAGTTGCATTGAAAAGACTTCGCCGTGATTTTCGTATGACAATGGAAGAGGTTTGTCAGGCGAGAGACACTGCGGCAACAATGGAAATGCCTGGCAGCCACTGTCCAGCACTGGATTTCCAAAACCCACCTGTGACTCAAAAAGACGATTTGTCTTTTTCCCGCCTCCGGAATCCTACACTCCGGAACAGAAAACTACCCGAAAGGAGAACTGGCTTTGATTTCCAAAGTTGATTTGAAATCTCAGACCGTTAAGGAACTTGGCAAACGTGCTCGCGACCTGGGCATTACCGGCTATGCATCCATGCGAAAAGATGAATTGGTAAAAGCTCTGTCTAACAAATTGCGAGCTGTAAAAGCTGCTAAGACTCGAGCCAAGAAAAAGAAAGCGGAAGCTGGTTCTACGTCCAAGCCCCGTAAACGTGCGACACGTCGAAGAAAACGTGCCGAGATGCCAGAAGTCAAACTGAAAACAAATCTGTTGAAGCTCGAAATGAGCGATTCAGAAAAACAAAAGCTGAAAGACCTGTCATTGGGAAGCAATTTTGGCTCTTCCAATGGACGTGCGGTTCACCGCGACAAAATTACAGTGCTTGTCAGAGACTCGTTCTGGCTGCAAGCTTGCTGGGAAATCAAACGCAAGAGTGTAGTCCGAGCTCAGGCCGCCATGATGGAACACTGGCACACAGCACGTCCGGTCATCCGACTTTATGAAGTCGAAGATGCTTCCACGACAACCAATAGCGCCCGTGTCGTTCGTGATATCGAAGTGCACGGTGGCGTTACAACCTGGTACATCAATGTAACCAATCCTCCGGGTCAATACCGAGTCGAACTGGGTTATTTGGCAGTCAGCGGAGAATTCCATTGTCTGTGCCGTAGCAATATTGTGACGACTCCCGTTCCCGGCTCCAGTGAATCGGTTGATACTCACTGGGATGATATCGCAGACAACTACGAACGTATTTACGTTCAAAGTGGTGGCCGCAAAAGCGGTGCTGGCAGCAGCGACCTGAAAGACCTGTTTGAACAGCGACTTAATCGCCCGATTGGTGAATCCGTCGTTTCTCGCTTTGGCTTCAAAGCACCAGGTGAACAGGAAGCCGACTTCCAGTTTGCTGTGGATGCTGAATTGATCGTGTTTGGTAATGCCGAACCAAGCTCTTCGGTTGTAATTTCCGGAGAACCCGTGAAACTGAGTTCCGACGGTAGCTTTACAGTCCGAATGGATCTGCCCGATCGCCGGATGGTACTTCCCTGTGTTGCGACTACGGCTGATGGCCGTCGACAAAAGACGGTGGTTGTTGCCATAGAGCGTAATACCAAAGTGATGGAACCGGTTACCCTCGAAGACGAAATGTAAGCACCCGATTATTCGGGTATTGCATGGTAATTGCATACGCGGGCCGGGAGTGCTAAATTGCTATTAGCCTCTTCCATGTTTGTGCGTATGTGCAGATTTTTTGGGGAGCCGATAAGAGGTCCGTTGGGAGCTGATTTTTGGCTGCGGCCACGGGTCATGCCATGTCTTAGTTGCTTTGAAACTGATTCTTGTGGATCACTCGTCCCGCTGTCCAGGTTCCCACCTTTATGGTTACACGGGCTCTCACAAAACTCGCTACCACGGCATTGCGGCGGAGGCTATTTCATTCGATGGCTGTCGAATCGAACAAGAACGAACAAAGCACTCTCGAGATGATCGAGAGTGTTGTTTCGTTTATCTCGCAATTTCCTTCCTGCGTGGTCGCCATGTCGGCTGGCGTCGACAGCGGCGTGGTTGCAAAAGCTGCTTCTCTGGCCTTAGGAGATTCCGCATTGGCTGTGACGGCTGATAGCCCGAGTCTCGCCTCAGGTGAATTACAGCAGGCCCGGCAGCTTGCCAAGCTGATCGGGATTCGCCATCAAGTGGTTCAGACTCAGGAAATCGAAAACCCTAACTATGTTAGTAATCAGGGAGATCGCTGCTACCACTGCAAGTCCGAACTTTATCAACAGCTTGATTTGCTGACCGGATACAGCAGTGATGAAGTGTTACTCAACGGAACCAACACCGAAGATTTGGGTGACTACCGCCCGGGGTTAATCGCAGCCGAAGAAAACAAGGTTCGCTCGCCTTTAGCCGAGTGTGGAATTGATAAAGCCGGAGTGCGGGCCATGGCATTGCATTGGAATCTTCCTATCTGGGATAAGCCTGCCAGCCCATGTTTATCCAGCCGTATCGCATATGGCGAGGAAGTTACTGCGGAACGATTGCAGAGAATCGATCAGGCCGAACAATTCCTTAAAGAGCAGGGGATTAGTCCCGTACGTGTGCGTTTTCATCGAGGTGACTTAGCCAGAATTGAAGTGCCAGTGGAGTTCGTTGAAAAGCTTGCAGCCAACCCTCTACGAGCTGAAATCGAACAATTCTTTCGATCGATAGGATTTCAGTTCATCGCGTTGGATCTGGCCGGGTTTCAATCCGGAAACCTCAACAAACTTCTGCAGATTGAACTGCCGGAGCCAGCCTGAATTACTCGCCATCTAGTAGCTACGGCGATTCGTTCGGAGTATTCGTATCGCTCGGTTTGTCTTCTCCCGGTGTTTCGGACTCGTCCTCATTCTGTTCCCGGATCAACTTTCGCATTTCTTCAAATCGCGTGAGGATCTCATTCTGAATATCCGAGCCAGCTTCCCGAAAGCTTGGGAGTTCAGAAAAGGACTTGGAAAGTTCTGAAAGCTGTCGATAAAGTGCCGAGGTGATCACTGACTCGTTTTCAGAACTCCCGCCGTCGGCTGAATCAGGAGGTGTCGACTGTCTTGTCGCATCGGCTTGAAACTGCTCAACAATATCCCGCAGCTCAGTATCGAGTCGATCCATGATTTCGGACTGAATATCGTCGTTAAGTAGAGGAAGCACTTCACCCAGTTCGATTAATCGATCAGCCATCCTGGCCACCCCATTGGTGCGGTTATAAACATTGGCTAATCCGGCGATCCCATACGCTCGGAAATGTCGTTCTTCGGGAGCCAGATAATAGAGTTCCATGTAGTAGGCTTCTGCAGCCGGGTAATTTGCAGCCTCCAAATGCAAATCAGCAATGCGTTGATGACTGAGTGTTACATAGTGGTAGTTTTGTGGATTCTCTTCAATCGGAAAGTACTCTTCAACACTCAGATAGGCTTCTTCGGAATTGACAACGGAGGCATACAGGTATTGTGCTTCGACGGTATCACGCTTTTCAATCTTGATGATTTCAACCACTTCGTCCGGCGTTTCAAGAGCTTCTTCAGAATAGGGTAGGCTGCCCAATAAAACGCCCGTAGCAAACAGCAGGACTGTCGCCGCGATCCATAATTTCCCGTTGGTTGAACCTAAAATCTGTTGCCCCTGAGTTTTCATGAGGGCATCTAATTGTTGTGTGGCTTCGATACGAGCATCGGCCAGTGCCACTTCGTCACAGTCAATGTGATCTAAATCATCGGGCCAGGTGTCCTCGCCGATCGAGACGGGGATCGAGCGGAGTTGTTTTTGCAGGTCGTCGGCCCTTTGAAAGCGATTGTCCGGTTGCTTTTCCAGCATCTTCATGACAACGGCTGCCAGGTCAACAGGGATTCCTGACCGGACTTCAGAGACCGGTTCGGGCTCTCGCTTTAAATGCTGAACAGCAACACTGAGAGCAGTCTCGCCTTCAAAAGGAGGGCGACCGGTCAGCATGTGATAGCTGGTCACTCCCAGTGAATAAATGTCGCTGCGCGGATCGACACTTCCGCCTTCGGCCTGTTCCGGACTCATATACAAAGGCGTACCCATCGTAATGCCCACCTGAGTGGTATCGACATGATGTTCACCGCTGGTCACACGCGCCAATCCAAAATCGGCAACTTTGACCTCGCCACTGGTCGACAACATGATATTTTCAGGTTTGATATCTCGATGCGTGATGCCCTGATCGCTTGCTCGATGCAATGCTGCAGCAACCTGTTTAAGAATCACAATCGAAAGTGGTACTGAGACCGAGCTATGACGGCGAATGTATTGAGCCAGATTCTGTCCTGGTACATACTCCTGCACGATGTAATGAATGCCTTTGATTTCGCCAACTTCGTATATTTGCACAATGTTGGCATGCACTAGCGAGGCTGCCGCCTGAGCTTCTTTATGAAAGCGGCGAACATAAACGGCATCTTTGGCCAGTTCTGGCTTGAGGACCTTAAATGCAACACGACGCTTTAACGACTGTTGCTCGGCAAGATATACGATACTCATGCCACCACGACCAAGCCTGCGCAGTATTTGATAATCTCCAAGGGATTGCCCTACGAGAGAGGTATCTTGCGGCGAGTTGGACTGCGTTGACATTCAGTGAGTTTCAAAGGTGAAGTGAAAAGCCGGAGACTAAGATTATATAACAATCCCTACGAAATTCCCTGCAAATCCGGTCGGCTACAACGTCTGTAAATACTGAATTAAATCCCGGGATTCTTCTGCCGAAAGCCGAGGTATATTGAGCCGTCCCGTATGAGGGTGGTTGAATTTCAGCAAAACCTCCTCCAGACTGCGGGCGCGGTTGTCGTGAAAAAACTGATCACGCTGACTGATTCCTAACAGTGACGGTGGATTGAATTCGGTGATGCCATATTCGTCATGAATTCCCACATCGTATTTTCCGGCACTGGTGAACGTCGGGGGCTGATGACATTCGTGGCAACTGCGTGATTCAAAAAGTTCTTTTCCTCGTGAGACACTTGCGCTGGACTCGAATTTTCTTGCGACTGCCAGCGGGACGGCAGGCTGCAGAGTTTCCAGATAGGCTACCAAAGCTTGTTCCGTGTTCTCGTTGGCTAGCTTGCTGTTACCACCCTGCATCGTGACATGAATGGACTTGTTAATCTGATTTTTCAAATCAGGCTTGTTTCCCGTCCATGCCCACGGACCGGTCTGCCGAGTGCCCAGCAGCGTTAAGACGCGTTTCGGTGAATCAATCTGAAAGTCACTCATATTCTCATTCAGAAATCCGTTGGTATGGCCGTCGGGGTGACAACTATGACAGCTGTACCAGCCATCAAGTGACAACCGGGAATTAAAAAAGAAAGCATGACCCTGATCGGCAGTTGTTTCAGGTCTCATTGCTCCCAGTGAAATGGTGTCAACGATTCTATTCTTGCTTCGATCAAACACGGAAATTGAATCGTCAAAGTAATTGGCAATGTAGATGCGTGAGTGATCTTCAGAGGCTGCCAACGCAATGGGACGTCGGCCTGTTTCGTGACGTTCTAAAGAATGAAATAGATTTGCTTCGTGCCCCAACTGACTGGTTCCGGAAAAACAGATGAAGATCTCTTTGTCCCTGGTGATCAGTATTTCGCTTGGATCTCCGGCTGCATTGCCCGGCTCGCCCAGCGGATACTGAAGCCAGTGAGCGATCTTCACAATCTGTTGGGGTGGCGCGGCGGCGTCAACCGAGAAAAGATCTTTAAGCGGAATCGCGCGGACCAGATTCTCAAGGACTGTTCCCCAGAAAACGCGTTGACGCTCGGTCGCGGCTAAATCATTTAACAATTGATGCGTCAGCATCAGATGTTTTCCGTCCGGACTCAATGCCATGCCGCGGATGTTATGAACGCCCAATTGATAAATTCTCAATAACTGTCGTGTACGCAGGTCGATCAGTGCCAGATATCCCCCATGATGATCCGCGACCACCAAATGCAAGTTGTCAGGAGCGATCCATTGGATTCCGGGGTTGAAAGGTAAATCGATCGTCGCCGCCAGAACCGGGAAGACAGCCGGGTTCGTAACGCGAAGATCAAACAGCTGAACCTGTCTCGCCCACAAACAGCTGACACTCGCCAGCTTTCCCCGCTGGTCTACGACCACATCGATCGGTGTATGAGCAGTTTCTGCAGGTTTGAAACTGGAGACATGTCCCTGAACAACAGTGCAGGGTATGAGCCTATGCTCTGCTTCATCCACCGCTAACAGGATATTGGTATTTTTTACCGCGGCCAGACTGCGAATACGGCTGCCCAGTTTTGTTTCGGACAAAAACGTATGGCGTGTGGTGTCGATGACAGAAACAGACCCTTCCAGATGATTCGCTGCGATGATCCAACGGGCATGCCGTACTAAGTCAACGGGTCGACGGAGCGTCTTATCGTCTTCCGGAATCGGTGGTTCCGCGGCCGTTAGCATGGCCTGTAGTAGTACGGCCGTTAGTATTCCAGCAAGCCGCGAACGGAATGGTTTCGTAACAACCCGCAGCATTTAATTTCCGGCATTCATATCATCGAGCATGCGTTGAACAGCGTCCTCGAGTTTTTGAGTTAATTCGGTGGCAATACCACGTTTGCGTTCCGAGGGAATCACGATGGGGTCGCCAAATCGAATTTGAGCGACTCGTTCGCCCCGCGGAATGGCACTTTCGATGCCTAACAAATCTTCTTCCATCTTGTCGAGTGTCTCAGCGATTCGCTCGACACTCGGATTCTCGGCAACATAGTTTCCGGGGTAGCTAAAGAGCTGAACCACTAACATGTACTCAGCCAAATTCCTTCGAATTTCTTCGTCTAACTCGGCGTTATCAGGTGACACTTCTTCCATTAATCCGATCGTCCGCCGTCTTAATTCTTTGACGCGTTCTGGAATGGTCTTCCCGACTTTGGCGACTTCGTATTTCTCTTCATGTCGCCGAAGAATCGTGTCGGCCAGGAACTGAGTGCGTTCCGTTAAGGCACCTTCACGGACTTGTCCCAGATACTCAAGTTCCTTGAGTGCCATCACGGCACCACCTAATCGGTAAATCCGATCGCTCAGCGAAAGTTCATTTTTCGAGTACCAGTGGATTGAGTGTTCCAGTTGTGTCATGAGTTCCAACAGTTCAGGTGTTGGGTCTTTGGTGTAGCGATATTTCATGGCACACGGAATGGCAACGATGGGGCGGTCACTTTTACGGGCCGCAAACACGCTCAATGCCGCAGCACCTTCCCGAAATGGAGTAATCCGATCGTTGCAGTGATAAACTTCTCCCTCGGGGAAGATCACGAGCGGATGTTTTTTGGTTTTGAGGATATCCTGAGCGATTTCCATCGCCTTGCGGTCCGTGCCTTCACGGTCAACGCTGAAAACCCCATGCTTTTGTAACACCCATTGGCCGAGCTTTCCCTGAACGTCGAAAATGTTCCAGGTTGCCATGAAATAAAATGGTAGATTGGCCAGATAAGAAACTTCATTCATCGCATACGGGTCGGCGTGCGTTGAATGGTTGGGAGTAATCAGAACGCCTTGATTGGCTGCTACCGCTTGCTGTACCACCTCGACATTTTCTATTGTGACGTCGACCAACTTGCAGGCCTGTCGGGCTTTCTTGCGACTCATGCCTTTCATCAACTTGACAATGAAAGGCGAGAGCTTGGGATCCCAACGCCGGGGTGGTGCGGTCATTTGATATGGATTCATCCGTCGTGTACTTTCCTCAGTCGTATTATTCCCCGGGCGCGTCAGCGTTCATTATAGAACATTCGGCAATTCACTTCCTCTCTGAGGGGACGCCGACGGAAGGCTAGTATTATGTTAGTGGGGTATTTTTCGGTAAAGCAGGTATTTCCAGGGGCAAATGATCAGAATGCTGATCGCATCAGTCATGACCCAGAACGTGGGCATGCCGCATTGCGTTGCCAGCAAAGTACCAATCGACCCGATCGAGAACAGACCGAGGATATGGAAGTGAATCAGGCGTTGATACTTGACCACATCAGTGGCTAAGACGAGCGCAAAAGCGCCGTAGAGTCCGCACAGAGCCGACGTGCTTCGAGCGAGATATACAGCGATCGGGTGCTCTGCAGGAAAGGACCCTAAGCCTAGTTGTTGATGGCACCAGTCCATCCACTCGACAGGCATGACAAACGGTACGAATGCGACAATACAAATAAATCCAAAAAACCGCATTAGCAGTTGTAACTGCTTGATAGCCGTATGGGATGAGCAAGCGTTGGGTTGAGAATCTGTCGACATCTTTTGTTAGTGACCACAACGATTGGCGGTTAGTATCCTTATATAGTAATTGCATCCAATCCAGTTATAAAGGGAATCCTCTGTTGTGACGGATTCAGCGAGAACTCCATCAAGGTCGTATTATCGGTTTACGGTAGGCAGCTTTGTAATTTCGGCTTTCCTGCATGTGTTTGCCGTCGTGGCTGCTCTGGGTGTGATGCAGCCCGGACTCGATATGGATAAATCCGTATTGGAACGAGCAACGTACGTTGCTGAAAACGTCGGGCCATGCGGATGATGTCGTCGGAACAGCTCAAAGCATTTTCTGTAGCGGAAGTTGCCAAAGAGAAACTAGCTCGTTACGGAAACAGTTCTTTTGGTCGAGGTTGTTTGGTCGCCACGCAGCTCATCAAGGCCGGAGTGCGTTGCGTGGAAGTGACGCTCGGAGGCTGGGATACCCATACTAATAATACAGAGGCACAGCGTAGCCGCATTCAACTGCTCGACCCGGCCATGGCTGCGATGATTGCTGATTTAAAAACGAGTGGGTTGTTGGAAAATACGATCGTGATTTGGGCAGGTGAGTTTGGACGCACTCCGATGCTCAACGCAGCAAGTGGACGCGATCACTGGCCTCACGGATTCTCTGTCGTGCTCGGTGGGGGAGGACTGCGGGGTGGTCAGGTGATTGGTGAAACAAATCCCACTCCGGATATTCGGTCAGAGAACAAGGCTCAGGATGTGGTGAATCCGGTGACGATTGCAGATATTCATGCCACGGTATTAGAAGCGTTGGGGATCGACTTTCATCAGGAATTAGATACTCCGGTTGGCCGACCGATGGCTGTTTCCAAAGGCACGCCGATTGCTCAGTTGATTGGGTAAAGCGGCTGGCGACTCCCACTGAAATTCTCTGATATACTTACGTTTCTAATACAAACAATGTAAGTATCGAATTCTGAAATGGGATTGAAAGAATGCTCAAGTCAATGATTGCCTGTGGTTGTTTAGTCAGTGTGATGCTCTTCAGTGGGCCTGCTGAAGCCGGAAAAAATAAGTCGAAGATTAAAGGACGCCATCGGACCGGTTTACCAGGTCAGGGATACGATGACACGTTGAATGTTCCCGGACAAGACTGGGGAGTCCACGACAAAGAGCGTCCTGAGCCCTGGATTATCACGCCTCCAACAGCCAGTACTCAACAACAAGCTGGTACTGCTCCTTCGGATGCGACCGTACTTTTCGATGGTTCGAATCTCGCTCAATGGCAGTCAGACAATGGTGAAGATGCCCGGTGGAAAATCCAGGATGGTTATATGGAAGTGAATGGGACCGGATCGATCCGGACTCGGGAGTCTTTTGGGAGTTGTCAGCTCCATGTTGAATTCGCCACCCCAACTGAGATTAAAGGGGATAGCCAGAAGCGTGGAAACAGCGGCGTGATGATTATGGGGAAATACGAAATTCAGGTTTTAGATTCCTTTGATAATCGTAGTTACTCTGACGGACAGGCTGGAGCGATTTACGGCCAATATCCGCCGCTGGTCAACGCTTCACGTGGGCCCGGACAATGGCAGGTGTTCGATATCGTGTTTGAAGCCCCAGAGTTTGACGAGCAGGGCGAAGTTGCCAAACCGGCTCATATTACAGTGTTTCATAATGGTGTCGTGGTACACAATCGTGCTGTGAGTCTCGGACAGGTTGCTCATAAAGATCCACCACAATGGAAAGCTCACGCCGAAAAACTGCCGCTGACGTTGCAGGACCATGGTAATCCAGTCCGTTTTCGCAATGTGTGGATTCGTCCACTCACCGGTTACGACTCGGACCAGTAAGTACTCATTGCTAAAGCTTGAATGCACACGAAGTAATTCCAAACGTCGGGTATCACAGTAATCGTTATGTGATGCCCTGCGTTTTTTTTGTACGATGAAGAGAACGACAGACGAGTCAGGTGTTCCAATCAGGAGATAAAGCGGCAATGATTTCATTCCGTTGTTTAATGTGTTCAAAAACTGTAACTGCTGACGACAGTGCGCATGGAGAAACGATGGATTGCCCTGATTGTGGCGCATCGTTGAAAGTTCCGGAACGATCGGTCGAGGCGCCGGCTCCTGTTGTCGACAAAGCAACTTCTCAATCCAAAACGCGATTGACCGATAGTGAAGACGGAGTACGTTCTAGTGCTAAATCGATCTTCCGGGCCAAGCGAAAAGCACAGACGGAAGCTGAATCTTCAGGTAAGGAATTCGACAGCTCACAATTCGATCAAGACAAATTGCCTCGCAAGGTTGTCCTGGCATTGTTGTTTGTTTTGGTGCTGGTCATCGGAGTCTATTCCGTTTACGTGATGCAACCGGTTAAACGGTTAGAGTTTACGGATGAACAGGCAAATGCATTGTTACAGGGTATGAATACTAAGGACGATTCAAGCGTGACGGCGCTGATGGATGCGTATCTGAATGCTCAGTGTACCTGCACGGAAATGATGGCTGAAATCCTGCGGTATATCGACTCGGAAGAGAAGCTGGAAGAGGTTTTGGGAGACCTTAAACGGCTTTCACAAATTGCTATGATCAAGAATCCTCTTGTCGATGCGATCGATCGTAATAGCCCGAATATGGAGATGTATTCGCTGATGGAAGAATATCAGGGAAGGCAGACCGGAGCCCACGGAAAAATGCAGGATGAGGTGCTTCGAATCCAGGGAATTGACGCCACCATGGTGGATCGGCTTAAGGACGAGGTCCGGGCCATTTCCGAATTGCAGATGTTCCAGGGTTAAATAATCACGTCGTTGACGATCCGAGTCTCAAATTGATGGGTTAGTCGTTCTTTCAGTCCATGCTCACGTTCAGCGGCGGTATAGCTGTTGTAATTAATCTGAACCATACAAGAGCTCAATGAGATGCGTCGGGATTTCTCAAATGGCTGTCTTGTAGTACGATAAATGACCTATGAATCATCAATAGTTCGACGGTTAAAAGAGTACATCACATCATGGAAGCAGGAATTGTTGGATTACCTAATGTTGGTAAGAGTACGTTATTCAATGCCCTTACGAGTTCTCAGGGAGCTGAAAGCGCCAATTATCCATTCTGCACGATTGAGCCTAATGAGGGGATCGTCCCCGTACCGGACCCGCGACTGGACATCATCAGCAGCCATATTACGACTCAGAAAGTCATCCCGGCAATTTTGAAGCTCGTGGATATCGCTGGCATCGTCAAAGGCGCCAGTGAAGGTGAAGGTCTGGGAAATAAATTCCTTAGCCATATTCGCGAAGTGGATGCCATCTTGCAGGTGGTTCGCTGCTTTGAAGATGACGATGTGATTCACGTGTCGGGGAAAGTGGATCCCATTGATGATATTGAGATCATTGAAGCGGAACTCATGCTGGCTGACATTCAAACACTTGAGAATGCACTAAATAAGGCCGAACGTACTGCACGCAGCGGGGATAAAGAAGCCAAGGCGACGGTCGAAGTCGTTCAAAAATGCCTGACCCATTTAGGGGAGGACAAGCCCTTGAGGAGTTTGGGGCTATACGAATCAGAGATCAAATATGTCCACAGCTACGGCTTATTGACTCTCAAACCAGTACTCTACGTTGCCAATGTTGCCGAGGATGATCTGGCTGGAGAGGCGGAACTGGTTCAACGAGTTCGTCAATATGCGGCGGAAGTGAATGCCGGTGTCGTTCATGTTTGTGCTCGTCTGGAAGCCGAAATCGCGGAATTGGATGAAGAAGATCAGCAGGAGATGTTAGAGTCGGTGGGCCTTGCTGAACCATCACTGGCTAGCCTCGCCAGAGAAGCCTACTCGACGCTGGGACTCCAAAGCTACTTTACAGCAGGTGAAAAAGAAGTACGTGCATGGACCGTGCCGATCGGTGCGACTGCGCCTCAGGCAGCCGGTGTGATTCATACTGACTTTGAACGAGGCTTTATACGAGCTGAGGTTTTTTCATTGGACGATTTGGTGGAATTAGGTAGTGAGAAAGAGATTCGTACTGCCGGTCGTTTACGAGTGGAGGGTAAGGCTTACGAAATACGGGATGGTGATATCTGCCATTTCCTGTTTAACGTCTAACCACTAGTTACTTTTTCCAAACGTACCCGAGCTTGAGATTATTGCGTACGTATCCTACGGGGCCTTCTTCTTTATCAAGTCGAACCACGGTATTGCCTTTGCTGTTTTTCCATTCATAAAGAGCGACGCGATTTGGCCCGGCTTCTGTAGCAACCCAAATCTCTTCACCACCTAACGAGATTTCACGAGTGCCATCGACGGGGCTCTCTAGAGCATAGAATGCCGGTGCACCAGTATAGCCATCTCGTAGTCTTCCCAATGTCCATCGATAAGTGCCACGACTCGAACTGCGTGCCAGCGTGACCGGTAACGGCAAGGTAAGGCGAGGGTCTTCCGTGCTGACTTCGTACATGATTTGGTTGTAGTTGTAGCCGGGTGTTGCCTGCTCATTACCTGAAAAGGTTGTCGTGTAGGTGCCTTCAAAGAAAATGGATCGGCCACCGTTGTCATTGAAAAGCGGATGCTGTTTGGGATTATAGAAACTGTATTTGTTGTGCGTGACAATTTTACGTGCATATTTCCAGGGGCCCGTTGGTTCCGGGGCTTCGGCATACCAGATTTCGCCAAGCATGCTGGTTCCCCGGACCTGGCTGACGATCATGACATACCGTCGTTTGTATTCGTTGTAATACACGCTTCCGTGTTGAGTTCGAATTTGTTTGCCGGAATCAAAATCCACTAATGAATTGGCAGCTTCGTGCTGTTGGATCTTTTTGGTAGCGATCAATTCGTTAGCGATTTTATCGGTCATTGCAGGTGCTAACGTCGTCCAGCGATATGCCAGTTGCCCATTGGCATGACGTCCCACCTGGTAACTACTA
>CEUY01203586.1_pt1 | contig 15439 bp, 10 predicted proteins | sample 361481 | NCBI WGS metagenome assembly CEUY01 (sample SAMEA2622737, study PRJEB7988) | marine metagenome | isolation source: saline water (ENVO:00002010), including
AAAGAGCAGGATTTGAGGATTTATCACCAGAAGAAAAAGCAGAGATTTTGGCGGAGACCTCTCCTGAAAAATCAGAAGTTGAAGGTGTAGTTGCAGGAGAAGAAACACCTGAGCCGATAACAGAACCAGAATTAGATTATCCTTCAAGTGTAGAAATACAATCAGGAGATAGATTGGAGTCGATAGCAAAAGAAATCTTATCAAAAAATGATGCTAATGTTACTTATGATGAAATTAGAGAATTTACATTACAAATAGCAGAACATAATGGTTTAGAAGATGCAGATCAAATAATGGTTGGTCAAACGTTTGATATACCAAGTCCTGCGGAATGTGCAAATATTGAACTGGAACCATTTAAGTTAGATACACTAGACGAATTAAAAGGTTTTGATAAAGTTCCTTATGGTTCTGAAATAACGCCAGAAGAACTTTCTGATCAGATAAAAGATACATTGACAAAGACATATCCAGATGAGCCAGAAAGAGTTCATGAAGCTATGGCTAATGTAAATGCAAGCCTTAAAGGTCTAGAATCTGGTAAAATGATAGAATCAGGAACAGATTTATCAAAAATCGGTGATATTCATGAAAATTATTTTGGTGCAAATAGGATTCAAATATCAGACGAATTGGAATCGGCTTATGAAAATGTAGAAGTTGGAAATCATTTAAATGACGTTGATCCAAGAGATCTTCCAGAGTTTGTACCACAAACTTCTGACGAATTAGACTCAGCTTATCATGGAATAGAGGTAGAAAACCCAGATCCAGTAGTTCCAACAAATTCAAATGTTGAAGAAATGCCAGAAATGCCAGCAACTTCTGATGAATTAGAATCGGCTTATCATGGAATAGACGTTAAAAATCCAGATCCAACAGAGCCAAAAATTGAAGAAGTTATTGCAGGAGTCGAAAGACCAGAAGTAGAAGCACCTGCTGCTTTTGAAGAAACACCGTCATTTGGAAATCCAGAGCCAGTAGTGGAGGAAACAACTCCAATATTTGAAGAACCAAAAGTAGAAGAAGCTCCAAAGTTCGCAGAATCAGAACCAAAAGTAGAAGAAGCTCCAAAGTTTGCAGAATCAGAACCAAAAGTAGAAGAAGCTCCAAAGTTTGCAGAATCAAAACCACCAATGGAAGAATCGACACCAACATTTGGAGATCCAGAACCGACAGTAGAAGATGTCAAATTGGATAGTATGAAAACTGAACTTAGAATTCTAAATAACTATAGTGATTCACCAACTGTTACAGGTACAGTAACATTAAATGGTCAAGAGATAGACGTTAAAAATCTAACTCCAGAAATGCAAGATAAATTGTTTATAAGTGGAGCAGAAAAATCACAATTATCTGGTGTAGGTTTTGAAAGAAAACTTGAAGAAATAGAGTTTGGTGCAAATGAAAGAGAAGAATTTAGAGAACTTTTAGGGAAAGATAATAATTTAAATAGATTGCTTAATGGTGAAAACTTAAATGATGCAACTGAACCTGATCTTGCTTTAAATTCACAAGAAAGTCAGCTTGAAGAAGAATTACGTAAAGAAATGTCTAACACAAATAGTGAAGGAACTAGAAATACGAATTCAAATCCAAACAGATTAAGAAACACTTAAAAAAAAGACCTCGAAATCGAGGTCTTTTTTATCAATTAAGTATTTCGACTAATTTGGGGTTGATTTTTAATTCAATGTAATTTTTTTCTTTTAAAAATTGAATAAAATTGTCATCAAATCTATTAATAGCTTTTTTTGTCAAATATTTTAAAATTTTACTTTTTACATATCTTGTATTAGAGTTTTGATAAGTTTGATTTTTTTCAATAAAATAATAAAGAAAATCGTCATCAATTTTGCTTTTATCTTGAATGATATTTTCAGGGATATATCGAATGTTATTTTCATCTAGTAAAAGCATTTCTTTCCAAAAAAATTCGTCTTTTTCTTCTGTTAAATGTTTACACATCGTAGGGTTATCATAAAAATCAATTAAGTAACTAAATAAATGTCTACTGTCTTTTGGTACTCTTTTGAAATGGTTTTTATTAAAAATGAGGATATCTTTAGCAAATTTAACCTTATCTTTGTCATTCAAACAATTGTAATCAAATTGAAATGTTTTTTTATTATCTTCATTGGTAATAAGCTCTAATATCATTTTATCATTAAGTTTATTTTTTTCATACAAATCAAAAAAAGTCTGCATAAAGTGATAATTTAAAAAGTCATTATGGTTAGATTTTCTTGCACTAATTAAAAGTTCTATATCTTTTTCGGAAAAGATATCAGAAATGTATCTAAAATAAACAAAATTTTCTAAATATAATTCATTTTTAAAATAATAATTTTTAATAACAGTTTTGACATTGTTAAATTGAAAGGCTTTTTGCAACCAATCGTCTTGAAAATCTCTTTTTCTTAATCTAGAAATAAAAGGAGAACATTTTCTTTTAAGGTTCTCTTCTTTGGAATTTTTAATTATTAATGAAACAATCTCTTCTTCACTAAATAATTCGAACTTAAACAAAGAAGCAAATACAGGAACTTCAAGAATAAAATCCTTAAAAAAATCCTCGTCAGAATATAATTTATTAAAATCTTCTGTTGCAACATGTGTTTTTATAAAAAGATTAAATTCTTCTAAATCATTAACAAGAAATATTTTTTCTATAATTTCATTGTAAGATAATTTTTTTTCTTTATTTGTCATTTGATTCATCTTCTTCTTCAAAAAATCGTTTTTTTAAAGTATCTATATCCATAATATTACCTTTATAATTAATTTTTTCATAGTATTTATTGATTTTATCAAACCAAGAAGTGAAAATCAAGAATAATGACAACTACTTTACTGAATAGCGACATTTATCCTTTTTTAAACCAAAGTGTTTTTTATTTATTGGCAAAAATAAAAATAGTTATCGACCAATATTTAATAAACTTTAATCTTTTTTTTAAAAAAGAAAAACCACTTCAAAAAAGTTTATTTTTCGTTTAAAACCATTTGCATTTTTACAATATTTAGCATAGAATTGCTTTAAATAAACAATAAAACTTAGGAGTTACAAATAAAATGTCTATTAGTGTAAATACAAATACTTCAGCTTATTCAGCACAAAGAAGCCTTGCAAATGCAAATCAAAAAGTAGAAAAAAGCATGGAACGTTTGGCAACTGGCGATAGAATCAACAGTGCAAAAGATGATGCTGCTGGTCTACAAATCTCAAATCGATTAACAACACAAGAAAGAGGTCTTGACGTTGCAATGAGAAACGCAAATGACGGAATCTCTATTTCTCAAACAGCAGAAGGTGCAATGGAAGAAACAACAAATATTCTTCAACGTATGAGAGATCTATCTCTTCAATCTTCAAATGGTTCTAACTCAAAAGCAGAACGTGTGGCAATTCAAGAAGAAGTAACAGCACTTCAAGACGAAATAAACCGTATTGCAGAAACAACTTCTTTTGGTGGTAAAAATCTACTAAACGGAACATTTGGTTCTTCAAACTTCCAAATTGGTGCAAATTCAGGTGAAACAGTTTCTGTTGAGATCGGTAATATGAGAGCAGACGCTTCGGGAATGAGCGCAATCACAGCAAAAGGTGAATCTGTTGAACAAAACTGGAAGGCTTCAAATAATGAAAACTTTACTATTTCTTATGAAGATGACAATGGTGACACACAAACAGTAGATATTAAAGCAAATGAAGGTGATTCTATTCAAGAAGTAGCAACTTCAATTAATGGTAGAACTGATTTCTTGCAAGCTTCAATTACAGAAGACAATGAACTTCAAATTGTAGCAAACAAAGACATGGAGAAAAGAAACCTTAGTTTTGGTGGTTCTATTGCGTCTGCTACAAAGATTGATTCAGCAGATCAAAAAATGGAAAGCATTGAAGATGTTGACGTAACTACAATTGGTGGAGCACAAAAAGCAGTATCAATTATAGACCAAGGTTTGACTTATGTGGATTCAAATAGAGCGTCACTAGGTGCTATTCAAAACAGAATCGACCACACTATTAACAACCTTTCAAACATTCAAGAAAATGTAGCAGCGTCAAATAGCCGTATAAAAGACACAGACTATGCAAAAGAAACAGTTGAATTAACTAAACAACAAATTCTTTCACAAGCAAGTGGCTCTATCTTGTCTCAAGCAAAAATGTCTCCACAAATGGCACAAAGTTTATTAAACTAATTGGTAAAAAATAAAAAAAGAACTCATCGTTGAGTTCTTTTTTTTATTATAAGTTTTCCAATATAGATTCTTTTTCTTTCCTTCTTTGGTTTTCTTTTTTGAAATATATAACTTCTTTAAAATTCTTTTTGAATAACTTTTCATAATACCTTGTTTCTTTTGGTGTAGATTCAGCTAATATATTTTGAATACTTTCAGTGTAAAAATAATCTTCTATTAAAAAAGAAAAGGTCTGTTCGAAAATTAAAAAACTAGCGATTATTGCAGCAAAAAGATAAATTAATATGTTAAAAATAATAAGTGGTAAGTCACAAAAAAGACTAACGACAAAGTTGGACTTATGGTAAGAAATGTTAGAATCTATTAATTTTAACTTATTGTATTTTTTTTGGATTATATTTAATAGTCATTATTTTTCCTTTTTTCGAGAAAAGAAAAATATCAAAAATAATTTAAGAAGTAAAGAAAAAATATTTAAAATGTAAAATTAGTGGTAAATAAAGTTTTCTTAAATATGTTCAAAAATAAAAGATATACTATTCCACAAAGAAATGAAAATGGGATTTCTAATCCATGAGGTGGATTCGATTCTGGATGAAAGAAAAAAACAATTCCTAGAACAGAAAAAATGATAGTAATGATAAGAGAGTAATTATTGCATAACATAAACTTGTCAAATGAATCCATGCGGTTTCTTTTGTCTTGTTTGCTCATATACATAGTATTTGACATAACGTGATATTCCTTAGAAGTTTTTACTTTTTTAAAAATATCACAAATGGAATAATAATCAACAAAATTTATTAAAAAAAACACAAAAAAATATGCATTATATATTTTAATATTTAATTTTAATATTTAATTTTAAATATTGGATTTTAAGTTTTTAACATAAATTTTTGAATAACGACGATTGACTTCTTCTTTAATGTCATTTGAAATTTTATTGGAAACTTGTGCTTCTGTTCTTAATTCTTCCTTAACAACAATTTGATCAATATAATAATTATATTCACCTTTTACTCTTCTTAATTTTAATGAATTTGTTTTAAAATATGTTTTTTTCATAGAATCGTAGGTAAAAATAGAAAGATAAGCAATTAAAGAACTCCCTAAAACATAAGTGGAGAATAAAAACTTTATATCTTCTAAGTTATTATTTTGTGGTAAATTAAGAAGTAAACAACAAAAAACCCCTAAAAAAACAAGAATACCCAATCCTTGTAAAACGAAAACATTGTCAGAATTGTCAGGCAAGTAATTTTTTGAAAATAAAAATGGAACAGAGATGAATAATGCATTAATTAAAGTAGAAAAAAAGATTACGCCAAGAAATAAATAAAAAAAATCAATTTCTGAAATTGAAAATATAAATCTAGATACAACAGAAAAAACTAAATTAAGACTAATAAAAAAAATTGCTAATCCGCTACTCTTCTTAGATTGGTTTTTTAAGTTCTTTTCTTGTTCAAGAGTATATCGATTAATTTGTTTGTTTAAATTTTGCACTTTATTTAATATCATTTTATTCCTTAATTTAATTTTCATTATATTACAAAAAAAACCTTTTGTTAATGTTTTTTTTATTTTTTTAGATATATATCTATAAAAAAAGCTTTCAAAATAAAGGTTAAATGTTGTTTGATGATTTTTTTAGAAAAAAATGAAATTTTTATCTTTTTTTTCTTATCTTGATTTTATTATATAGATTATTTTTGATTGAAATATATTTCAAAAAGTGTTAAATTAAGGGAAATTACAAAATGGGCAAGAGTATGTGGAATAATATATCAATAAAAAACAAGTTAATGCTAATAGTTTTCCTTCCATTGGTAGCATTGTGCTTTTTAGCTTTTCATGAAACAGAACATTTAGAAGAAGAAGTTAAGTCTACGGAAAAGGCAAAAAACGTTATTTTATTTTTTGAAGAAATTGCAGAATACCAAGTTCCTTCAGACGAAAAAGCGAAAAGAATTCGTGATTTGGTTTTGGATATATTCCCTGAAAATGAAGACGTGTTTACAATGTTATCAAAATACAAAGAAAATATTATAGCAACCAAAAATAGTACTTCTCAAAAAGAAAAAATAGAAATAAGAAAAGAGAGATTGGAATTATACAAAAAAGTATTGATAATGTTAGAACAAATTCACTACAACCATTTGAATAAAAATTTAGATAATTATTTACAATCTTTGTATCAAATGGAATGGATGAAAGTATGGCTTGTAGAGGAAGAAATAAATATAGGGCTTTTAAAATATAATGTAAACACTGAATCAGTAGAGACTATTCTTAAAAATATAAACAAAATATCTTATAGAAGTGAATTGTTTTATAATAGATTTATAGAAATAAATAAAGAAGTTAATCAAGTAGAAATGTTTAAGTTGATTATGGATTCAGGTTCTTTTAAGGATTATTTAAAATTTAGAGAAGAATTGTTTGAAAATAAGTTTAGGATCTATCACCAAGCAGATTTAAAAAATGGATTAGAATTAATTCAAAAGAAAAGATCCGCAATCACTCATATAGAAAAAGATGTTTACACAAAAGCAAAATCAGAAGCATTAATAATACATTCAGAAATAAGCAAAAAGAAACAAGTTTTTTTATATTCTTTTGTTATTTTTGCCGTAATATTATTTTTTATTGCATTTAGTGTTTCTAATAAAATAACTTTAAATTTGAAAGGTATTTTAAAATTTTTAGAAAATGGTGAGCATAAAGAAATAGAAAATATTAAAGGTAATGACGAAATATCTAAGTTTTCAAACAAAGTGAAAGAATTGACAACTGAAATAATTGAAGCTAAGGATTCAGCAATAAAGGCAAATGAAGCAAAAAGTGTTTTTTTAGCAAACATGTCTCATGAAATAAGAACACCTTTAAATGGAATAATAGGGATGATAGAAGTAATGTCAGATACTGAATTAAATAATGTACAGAAAGAATATTTAAAAACAGTAGACACATCTTCGCAATTATTATTAACTCTAATAAATGATGTTTTAGATTTTTCAAAAATAGAATCTGGTAATATAGATGTAACACCCACCACCACAAATATAAGAGAGACGATTTATGATATTGTGTCTGTTAATGTTCAAAAAGCCGTAGATAAAAACTTAACAATAAACGTTGATTTAGACGAAAATATACCTGCTGCTATAAATGTTGATGATCATAGATTAAGACAAGTATTAATGAATTTAATGTCTAATGCTATAAAGTTTACAAATGCAGGTGTTGTTAATATATCTGCGAATATAATAAATACTATAAATGACGAAAAGGAAATTAGGTTTGAAGTGTCTGATACTGGCGTAGGTATTGAAAAATCAAGACAAAAAAATATTTTTAATTCTTTTATTCAAGAAGATAGCTCAACAACGAAGAAATATGGTGGAACGGGTCTTGGATTGGCAATAAGCTCTCAATTGATTGAACTTATGGGTTCTAAAATAAAATTAAAATCTGAAAAAAATATGGGTAGTAAATTTTTCTTTGATTTAAAATTAAAAGAAAAAAAGAATATGAAACATAAAGACTTAAGCTATATAAATGTTAGTTTAATATCAAAAGACAATCAAAAAGTAAAAACAATAATGAAAGAATTTTCAGTTTATAATATAATGAATGTAAATAGAAAACACTCATTAGAAGAAATAAGTGAAACAGACAAAAATAACTTAGTGGTGATAGTTGAAGATAAAGTAGAATCTAATGATTTTTATCAGGAAATATCAAAACTGACAAAGTTAGGGTACAATATATGTTTAATTAAAGATTTAAACAATAAACAAAAAACAAATGAAAACGTTTCTGGTATTGTGTTATATCCTGTTTTGGGAGAAAGAATGAGAAAATCATTGAAATCTGCATTTAATAATATTAAGAATATTACAAATAAAGAAAAGAAAGCACCAAAAGCAACTAATAAAATTAGAGTTCTTTTGGTCGAAGATAATAGAGTAAACCAACAAATAGCAATAATCCATTTAAGAAATGCAGGTATGGAATATACTCTTGCTGAAAATGGTTTAGAGGCAGTAAATAAATACAAATCAAACGAAAAATTTGATATTGTATTAATGGATTGTATGATGCCTGTAAAAGATGGCTTTGAGGCGACAAAAGAAATTAGAGAACATGAAAATAAAAACGATATGAAAAAAATCCCGATAATAGCTTTAACAGCAAGTGTAATAGATGATGACATTCAGCGTTGTTTTAGTGTTGGAATGAATAGTTATATACCAAAGCCAGTAAAAAGAGAACGTTTGATTGATGAAATTAATAAACTTCATGAAGAAAACATTAAACAATAATATTAAAAAGACAATCATTTGATTGTCTTTTTTTTGTTTTGTATTATAATATAGTTATGAAACAAAAAAAGGAATTATAAGAAATGAATATGTATCAAATAGCAAAAGTTCATGATTTGTCAGAAAGTCACCCAGATTTCAAAATATTGGCAATGCATAATGAAGATGAAAGATCAGAGGTGGCAACACAAGTTGAAGATTTAACAAATAAAGAATTAAAATATGGAGATTTTGAAATAGAACATGGGTACCTTATTAATAAAGAAAATAAATTAATAATTGTGAACAGAGAAAGCCATTTAGAAAATCTTCACTTGTTTAAAGTTATAGAAAATGAGTTGGATTTTAATAGTGATAAGATTTCATTTATAAAGAAAAAATCAAAATCTGATATAAATTATTTATTAAGAGATAATCCAACAGGTGAAATAAAATTAAATGGAAAAGAATACGAAGTATTCGAACAAATGCCAGCAGCTTATGGAGATTGTGCTAATGTGTATATAATTCAAAAAGATTCACCTAAGCAAGAAAAAAAACTTACAACAAGAACAAAAAGAAAAATAAAATAAAATATATTTTTATCATAAAAAAAACATAAGGAACTCATGAAGTGGGTTCTTTTTTTATTCATAAAAAAATAGTTCGTGACACTAGTCAAAAAACAACCAACCTTTTATTGTAATGATATTCTATATTTTATATTATTCAATTATTGATTTAGATCAATATAACTAATATAAATGACAAATGAAAAAAAATAAACTATAAATAGAAGGTAAAAATTATGAAAAACATATCAATTAGATTAAAGCTTTATATAATGGGAATTGTTACAGCAACTTTAATTTTAATAAGTTTTATTTTGATAAGTGAAAACACTTACAAAAATATGTATAATATAAAAGTAGAAGAAACTTCTGTTATGACTGAGAATGTCGAGAGTTTTATGTTGAAAAAATACGAAGAAGGTATAGAGAATGATTATACAATTGAATATACAAAAGATTATTTGTTAGATGCTGTTAGTAAAATGAGATATGATGGTAATAATTACTTCTATATTTTAGACAGAAAAACAAAAAAATTAATAGAGCATCCAAGTGAAGCTTTAATGAAAAAACCGCCAATGTCAGTTGTAAACAAACAAGGTGTAAAAATTTTTGAAGAACTTTTTAATCTTATAGAAGAAAAAAATGAAGGTTATTATACTTACGAATGGGTAAAAAATGGCGGAACAGAAGAAATAGAAAAAATTGTGTATTTTAGAGTTATCCCAGAGTTAGATTTTGTTGTTGTTACAGGTGTATATGCAGATTCAATAGATTTAATTCATAATAAGGAAATTAAATTTTTATCAGTCTCATTTACAATATTAATTCTTTTGATTGGAATGTCTTTGTTTTTTATAGGAAGAAGTATTACTAAACCTTTAAATGAAACAATATCGGCTTTAAAAGAAATCTCAGAGGGGGATGGAGACTTAACAAATCGTTTTGAAGTTAAGGGTGAAGATGAAATATCTAAACTAAAATTATCGTTTAATAATTTTTCAGAAAACATGCTAAAAAAAATAAAAGTATTTACTCCCGTGATAGAACAATTATCAGAAACCAACGAAAAATTAAGTCAAAAATCAGAAGATATATTATCATCTTCAACAGAACAGAATCTAGAAGTAACAGCAGTTGCAACGGCAATGACAGAAATATTAGCAACAACTTCAGAGGTGTCTAAAAATGTTGCCGAAGTAGCGGATTCTGTTGTAGCAATAGAACAGGAATTAATAAATGCAAATACTCAAGCAGAACAATCTTACGAATCAACAGAAAAATTAGATTTATCATTAACAACTTCTGTTGAGGAAGTAAAAGGTCTTGTCCAAAACACAGAAGATGTGACAGAAGTAATAAATGTAATTAATGGAATTGCGGAGCAAACAAATCTATTGGCTCTTAACGCAGCAATAGAAGCAGCTCGTGCAGGAGAGCAAGGGCGTGGTTTTGCTGTTGTTGCTGACGAAGTTAGAAAACTAGCTTCTCAAACACAAGATTCTGTAAAAAGTATTGAAACCGTAATAAATGGAATGAAAGATAAAGTAGAGCAAGTATCTCAGAATATAGAAGATACAAAGGAGTATTCAAGAAGCTCAAAAGAATCAGTGGCAGAAACATTAAATGCTGTTAATGAAATCAAAAACAAAAATACGGTAGTGAATGATATGTGTCAGCAAATAGCAGTTGCAACTGAGCAACAAATAAGCACAACAGAAGAAATAAATATTAACATAGATAAGATTTCAAACTCAGCAAATGAAATCGAAGCAGAAACAAAAAGTATCAGTGAAGATATAGAAAATCTGTCAAATGTAAATATAAAAGTAGAAAATTTCGCATCTTCTTTCAAAACAGAATAGCATTCGAAACAAAAGCATAAAAAACCTTCATCCTTGAAGGTTTTTTTTGTTTTATACTATTGAAAAAACAATCATTAGATGTATATTGTTAGTTGAAAAACAAAAAAGGATATCTTATGGAAGCATTAAAAGCAATTAACTCAAAAAGAGGCTTTGATATATTAGAAAAAATATTTTTAGTATCAATAATAACCTCTTTTGCAATATTTTTTTATAACAAATCTTATAAATCACTTCTATTTTCAAGTGGAACTTCTTTTGTTCATAATGATAAAATATTTTTTAGGTCAACAGAAATATTTGATTTGGCGATAATAATGGTAATGATAGTATTACTATTTTTTACAGCAAATACTTTTATAAAAAGTGAATACAACAAAACAAAATTTGAAAAAACAATAGAATCAATTTTTAATAGTTGTAAATTATTCATAATTAATGAAAAGCTATATACATTATTTTGTGTTGTTTATTATTCGATAATAATGTTTGTAGCATATGATTTAATTGTTTTGTTATCTGCATCAAACTCAATGATATTAGAATCTAATTCTGTAACCTTTGAACCTTATGATAATTATGGCTATACAATGGATAGGTTGTTCTTTGATAAAATGTTAGTATTATTTTCTACTATTGCATTGTTTATATTTAAGCCAAGAAAAGAAGTGAATAAAGCTTTCTTGTTAGGCATGGTGTTGTTACCAATATTATTAAGTGTAGTTCCTTTTTATGATTATTTCTTTAATCAGTCTTCTTTGAATCTTAACTTAAAAATTAGTGATTATATAACAGATGATTTCAAAAGGGGATCAATAATAGGAATAATAGCATTTTCTTTATACATACTTATAAAAGAAAAAATGTTTGTAAATATTCAAGAAAGCCTTTATAACTTGGGCAGTCTTTTCTTAGGTTATATTGTAAATGCTGTTGTTATAGGTGCTGTTCTTATAGGGGTAATAAATGGTTCTTCTCTTGATTATTTTAAAAACAACTATAATAAATTAGATATTAATCTGCCAAATGGTGAAGTTTATACAGTAGATCAAACATTATTAACAAATGATGATAAAGTATTAGAGTCTTCTGAATATCTGATAGAAGCATACGCTGGATTAACAATGCATAACGCTTACTTAGTAACAAATAAATTTTACAATTCAAAAATAAGCACAGAAAGAACAGTGGCTTTAATATCAACAATAATGTTAAAAAATCTAGAAATAATTACAGAGAACAAAGAAGCTCTTTTAAATAGAATAAATTCTGAAAAAGGTATGGATTCTGCAAATATGGTTAATATTTGGATACAAAGAATTATTTATGAAGCAACAGGTGAAGAAAGACAAATACCAGTTTATCAACTTTTAGTGGATAAAAAATACCAAGAAGCTTTTGATTATTATATAGAACATTTAGCAAATTCAACAGAAATAATCTATTCTACTTATAATAAAGAAAAATCTGAAGGTGCTTTTGTGTTAAATCCATATGGTATAGAAATGTTCGCAGCACTTCATAGTGAAGACTTAATAGAAATTGATTTATCAAAAATAAAATCAGAAAAAATAAGAGGCATAATAGAAAGAGAAATAATGCCAAAAGTGAAAACGGATTATATAATAAATGTCTCAGATGAAGAAGAGCAAGAGTTAGAGAAAATATTAGAAATGTTTAACATTTAAAAAAAAGAGCGATTTCGCTCTTTTTTCCTTGACTATAGAAACCAAATAAACAATAATGCAAAAAGATTGCAATGTGACAATCGCTGACCAAAAAATGGAGTATTAAATGAGTAGATTATTTTTATTAGAAAAACCATCATTAGCAAGAGAATTTCAAAAATCAGTAATGGAAGAAGGTGACGTTGTTATATTCTTACCAACAATAAATGGGTTTAAATTCAAATACCCGAACCTGTCCTATAAAAACTTTCCAGAGACCTTTGAGCCAAAATATAAAGTGAATATTTTGAGAGGTTCTTTGTTCCATATGAACCCTAGAATATTGAAAGGTAACGAATTAAAAGAAATAAAAGAAGATAACCCTTTGTTTGCTTTAAATGAGGCATTAGAGTTTGGGAATAAAGATAAGATTTATAAAGGACAAGAACAACTAAGTGATTACATGGATAATTTCGAAGAAATCATTGTCGAAGTTACTTGTTCATATAGTAAAACGAGAGCTTTTAATTTGTTTTTTGATTATTATTTAATGCATAGAAAAACAATAAGTAAAGTTTATTTCATAAGACCTGTGTCTTTATCAGAAAATTGTATAAAGAAAGCAATGATAGAAAAAGAAAGTTTTTCAAAATTAAACATGGATCAAGAATCTTACTATAACGACTATAAAAATACTTATAAAAACAAAGATTATTTCGATTATAATTTTAATTTAAATTCTTTATTGGTTTTGGACGAACTATTAAAGTATTCAGGCTGTTGTAATAAGAATAAAATATTAACTCATAATATGTTAAGAACTCTATTTGAAATAAAAAGATATGGCTCAGAGGGTCTTTCTTTTCTACTTACTGAATTAGATAAGAAATCGATAGGTAGAATACATACAAGACAAGCAATAATAGAAGAATTGTTCGATTATGGTTTAATAGAACAAGTGGAAAATAAAATAAAAGGAAAGAAAGTTATTTTGTCAGAAGAAGGAGAATATTTTTTGAGTAAAATTGATTACAATTTTGAAAAAATAATAGATTTAAAAGAATTTAAAGAAGATGTAGAAAACCTTAAGCACAATGATTTTATAAAAAAATATGAACCTTGTTTGAAAAAGTATTTTAAAAAACAAAATAATATAGTCAAAAAAATAAATTAAAAAAAACCTCCCTTCTGGGAGGTTTTTTTAATACGTTTCTATTTCTAATACCTTACAATTATCTTTTAAATATGAGATTTTGTACGTATCAAAATCAGGGTATCCATGTTTTCTGGCTAAAAATCTTTTGGTCTCTTCCAAATACTCATTAAGGTTTTCATCGTTGCTTCTTTTAATTTCATGTGCATATATTTCATAACTTGGATAATCAATCAAATTTAATCGAATAAATAACCTAATTTCTTCTTCCAGTAAAATTAAACGTTCTTTGGTTTCTTTTTTGTCTTCTAAGTTTCTTTTTGTCAAAGATTTGTTTTCATTTTTTTCAACATTGTAAATCTGATGACAAAGATAAATAAGAGAACTGACAAAAGCAAGAGTGCAAATAACACTTAAAGAGTTAAGGAAAATAAAAGAATTCTCCGTGTAGGAGACGTCCAAGAATACATAAAAGAAAGTAGCAGGTAATGGAGCTAGAATAAGAGTTAAAATTCCACAAAACAGAAACAAATCTTGAATTTCATTTAAACAATCAGTTTTTTCATTAGGATCGAATTTTATATAGCTTTTAAAAACACAAAAAAAATTTAAAAGGCAAACAAATATAGCTAAGACAAAGTAAACAACAAAAAAAACTTCATAATAGCCTCCACCTGATATTTGAGACTTAAGAAATTCATTAAGAAAAAAACAAATAGGAAGTGACACAGTAGCAATTAAAGAATATGAAGCGAGATACTTCTTAAGCAAATCAATTTTGTTCTTGTCTGTTTTTATTTTACAAATAAAATCTAAATGTTCTTTTTTATCTTTCTTTTCCTTCAATAATTCACTTAATCTATTTTCATTATTCATATTATGCTTCTTTGTTGTTTAAGAAGAAATATTAATATAAAAAAACAATAAAATCAACTTGAAATAAAAATAAAAAAAGATTAAAATAATCCTGTATCTGGTCGAATGCGAGTATGATAGTCAAAGACAAAACCGAATAGGTATCGACAAAAAATAAAAAACAAAAATATCAATCGTTAACTCAATCCGATTGATAAAGCTATCTTATCTTAATCGGAACGAATTAAGGATTAAAAACAATGAAAAATGTAAAAGTATCAGATCTAAAAAAATACGCAAAAAAAAGACGTAAAAACAATTCAAAAATAAAAAATCAATCAGAGTCACTCGATTTGGTTGCAAATGAATACAATAAAAAAAATTGGAAATCACTAATTGATGATTGTGTTCTTCCATTAGAAGATATTCAATCCGAAAAAATAGAGTTTTCTTTTTCAAATGATATAATGTCAGAATTATTAATAGCCATATCAAGACAAATGTTAAATTTGAGAAATATGACATTTTTAAATCAAGATAATGAAATTAATAAACTGAATCTATCTACAGCACATGATGTATCTGATACATTTCATAATATTGGATTATTAGCTTATAAAAATAAAAACTTAGAAAAGTTAGAAGAATCTTTAAAACTTCAAAGAAAAAGAATAATAGAAATGGGTGATTTTTTAAATAAAAATAGAAATGATGTAGTCTGTATAAACATACATAATTGGAATATGGTTTTAACCGCTATGATTTCTGACGACTCCCCGCCTTACAACAAGTTGCTGAAGGCGAGGGT
>CEUY01079029.1_pt1 | contig 15419 bp, 11 predicted proteins | sample 361481 | NCBI WGS metagenome assembly CEUY01 (sample SAMEA2622737, study PRJEB7988) | marine metagenome | isolation source: saline water (ENVO:00002010), including
GATTATGCAGAAGAATTGTTGGAAATGGATGAACTTGAATGGCCAGATCGTATTAAAAATATGCAAAAAAACTGGATCGGAAAATCTAATGGAGTTGAAATAAATTTTGATATATCTCATTTATCTATTTCTGAAAAAACAATTACCACTTTTACTACTAGAATAGATACTATTTTTGGAGTAACTTTTTTAGTATTAGCTCCTGAAAACAAATTAGTCGATTTGATAACAACTTCAGAACAAAAAGAGGCTGTAGAATCTTATAAAAAGCTTGCTATATCTACTAGTGAAATAGATAGAACTTCAACAGAAAGAGATAAAACAGGAGTTTTCACAGGATCATATTGTAAAAATCCATTAAACAATGAAAAGGTTCCAATTTTTATTGGAGATTATGTTCTAAGTACTTATGGGACTGGAGCAGTGATGAGTGTCCCTGGTCACGATCAGAGAGACTATGATTTCGCTCAAAAATATAACCTTCCTATAAAAATAGTTATATCTCCTCCTAACTGGAATGGTGAAAATTTAACAGAAGCATACACCGGAGAAGGTATTCTAGTTAATTCTAGTTCATTTGATGGATTATCTAGTAAATTAGCTATCGAAAAAATATCAAATTTGATTGAAAAGAAAAATTTTGGAAAAAAAACTATTACTTATCATTTACGTGATTGGTTAATTTCAAGACAAAGATACTGGGGAACCCCAATTCCTATAATGTACGATCAAAATGGAGAAATTCATCCTGTTTCAAAAGAAGACCTACCTGTAATACTGCCAGATGCAAAAGAATTTAAACCTACTGGACAATCTCCTTTAACATTAGATGAAGACTTCTTATCGATAAATCATCCAAAATACGGAAAAATGAGAAGAGAAACAGATACAATGGATACTTTTGTAGATTCTTCATGGTACCACCTTAGATTTGCTAGCCCTAATCCTCAAGAAAAACCTTTTAATAAACCCAAATTAGATTCTTGGATGCCTGTACACCAATATATGGGAGGAGCAGAACATGCTGTAATGCATCTGCTTTATGCAAGATTTTTCAATAAAGTTTTAAGAGATTTAGGATACTTTAAATTCAATGAACCCTATAAAAGATTATTTAATCAAGGTGTTCTTCTGAAAGATCATCAAAAAATCTCTAAAAGATCTAATCCTCTAGCACCAGACCCTTTAGTAAAAGAACATGGAGCAGATGCAGTAAGGCTTTATTTGATGTTTCTTGGACCATGGGATCAAGGAGGAGATTGGAGCGATGAATCTTTTAATGGTATTACAAGATGGTTAAAGCGTATTTGGAATATTTGCACTAGAGATACATCTGAATTAATTCAAGAAAACCAAAAAGATGATATTTACATAAAGAAACTTTCTCACAAAACAATAAAAAAAGTAATTAATGATCTAAAAATATTCAAATTCAATACTGCAATTTCTTCACTAATGGAAATGACAAATCTGATGAATAAATTTTGGGATGAAAGAAAAATATCCCAAAATGCTTGGAAAGAATCAATAAAAATAATTATCCTTCTGCTTGCACCTATGGCTCCTCATATAACAGAGGAATTATGGGAAAAGAATGGATATAAATTTAGTGTTCATCAAGAAAATTTACCAAGTTGGGATGAAAATTTAGCTGCAGATGAAGATATAACTATTATTGTCCAAATCAACGGAAAATTAAGAGATCAATTTGTTATAAATAAAAATCTAGAAGACAAAGAAATTATTTCTTTGGCATTAAATCTAGAAAAAATCAAAAATATTTTAGAATCTCAAGAAATTAAAAGAGAAATTTATGTAAAGGAAAAGTTAGTTAATTTTGTTGTTTAACTATTTATTAACAAAAAACAATTAATTCTTACATAAAATTAAATGTTGTGACTACATTAAATAAAAATTTTATCCATTTAATTGAAAAGTTTGCTCTGCAAATTATATTTATCTTTTTTTTAATAACCTTACTAATTACTTTTACACCATTAGTATTTGAAGATCCAGGGACTGCATCACTCGACCCTAAAAAAGAAGCATATCAAGTTCAAGAACAAGTAAATGAAAAATTTGTAGAATCTGTTCAATGGGTTTCAATGATTGTTGATTCAAATTATGGAGATGTAACCGACAAGAAAAGTCTGCTAGAACTACTTCAAAATCAAAATAAATTAATTCAGATGGATGAAAAACAACAATTAGTTGTTGGAACTCTTGAAAAAAACAGTTATTTTTGGCAAGGATACAATGAAGTCTCAAAAACAAGTTTCAAAGGAATATATAGTTTTGCGAATATCGTAGATGACACTCTAAAATTAGATCCCCGATTTCCTAATGGATTAAATGATGCTACAGAAAATGATGTAAAAATTGCCATAAGCAGAATTCTAGATAGCAAACTTCTCGGTAACCCTAAAGATGTGTTGTCTAGTAAAGCTAAGAGTGAAAAAAGAACTTTAAATGGAGAAGAAATAGATTATTGGACATCTCCAGGAATTTTTATAGAAGTATTATCTGACAATTTAAAATTAGGTGGAGGAAATTTTGGAATTGAATTAGGAGCAGGAGAAACCGCCCTAAATAAAGAAAGATATTCTAGGAAAATTATTGAAATTCTAAACGGTGAAAATGAGAATTTTAAAATTTATGGTATTGCAGTTGACGTTAATCTAGAAGCAGCAGATGAAGGTTCAATTGCAGGTTTGTTCATTACAGCAACAGTAATTGCAGCTATAGCAATTGCAGGAATTTTTTTAAGATCATATTGGGCTATGGTTCTAGTTGGATTAGGCTTAATAATGTTAATGATTCTTCTGAAAGGGATTTCTGTGATATTAGGATTCAAAGGGGGTTTAATAAGTGACTTGATTGTACCTATAGCAATGGTTTCACTTGGAGTTGATTTTGCAATTCATGCTTTAAAAAGAATGCAAGAAGAAAGAAAAAGAGGAGATGACAAATTCTTCTTTTTTGGAATGAGCGGTGTTCTAGGAGCTCTAACGTTAGCATTATTAACAGATAGTACTGCTTTTATAGCAAATGCTTTTGCAGGAGTTGAAAGCGTATTGTATTTTGGATTAGCTGCAACCTTAGCTACCTTTCTCTCTTATTTAGTATTAGGTATTTTAGTCCCTCTTGCATACAGTAAAATTATACCTCTAATAAAAAATGAAAGATCATTATCTGAAAAAATTGTAAGACAAATTAATTTCCTTACTACTCCAATATTATCTGGAACTGCAGTGATATCAGTAGTTGTATTTGGAGATTTATTGGGAAGTGATTTCATTGCAATGCTACTAGGTTTTGTAATATCACTGTCAATACTTTTCCTAAATATTTTGCTCCCAATTTATCTCAACAAAAAATCATCTCAAGGTTTATTGAAAAAGGAAGAAAATTATCAAAGAACATTTGATGAAAAATTAGCAAAATATTTTTTTCTTATCGCAAAAAGATATTATATTGTACTACCTATATCCATAGTAATTACAGTATTTGCAGCAATAGGCGCATTAAATTTAAAGTCAGAGTTTGACGTAAAAGATTTTTTTGACAATAAATCAGATTTTGTAATTGGATTAGAAAAATATCAAGAATATTCCTCAGGATCTAGAGGAGAGCCTGCACAAATATTATTCGAGGGAGATATAACAAATCCAGAATTTTTAAAAGATTTTGAAAAATTCAAATCCAACTTAGAAAAAGTAAAGTTAATAAGTTTAGATTCTAATGGCAATATATATCAAGAAGGAATATTAAATCCATTGAAAGTATCTAAATTAATTTTTGAAAATCCAAATTTAAAAGAAAAAATAGAAATTATTCAAAATATTAAAATTACTGACACTAATAATGATCAAATACCTGATTCAAAAATTCAAATTCAAGAAATATTAAAATATGGATTTGAAAATGGACTTTCAGTAAAAAATAAATTTTCTTATGATCCTAGATGGTTTCAAAGATATTTTTGGTATAACCAAGAAACTAATAATGACTTTACAACAATTTTCTTAGTTCTCTTAAGTGAGACTAGTTCAGAAGATGATGTAGAACAAGTTAGAAACGATATAAATACTACAATAAGAGAGACAAACTTCTCTAAAGATATAAAAATAGGAGTCACAGGATCTCCTTTTAGTAGACTTGATCAATTGAATGCATCAACAGATGCAATGAGAAGATCAATACCTATAGCTGCTGGAGGATCATTTTTAATTATATTAATAATTTTAAGATCGTTCAGATATGCTATAGCTACTATTATCCCTATAGGATTAGTTGTAGTTTGGCTATATGGAATAATGTATATATTCAATTTCAGCCTCAATTATGTTACCGCAACTATAGGAGCTATCTCATTAGGAGTTGGAGTAGATTTTTCAATACATATGACAATGAGATTCAGAGAAGAAATTAAAAAAAGAAATGATTCTATAGATGCTTTGTTCAGATCAATAAATGGAACAGGAATGGCTTTGTTAGCTTCAGCTGCATCAAGTATTTTAGGGTTTGCTATCATGGGTTTTGCGCCTATGCCACTGTTTTCTACCTTTGGGATTCTCACTTCCATAATGATTTTCCTTGCATTAACAGTTTCATTATTTGTGCTACCATCTTTACTGATGTTAATTAACATAAACACAAAAAAACGATCTCCTGTAAGTTCAAGTTAAATGATTAATGTAAAAAATTTAACAAAAAAATACGAAGATATAGTAGCAGTAAATGGAATAAGTTTCGAAGTTAATGAAGGAGAAGTATTTGGTTTACTAGGCCCTAATGGTGCAGGTAAAACAACTACAGTAGAAATACTAGAGGGATTAAGAAAACCTTCTAGTGGAGAAGCTACTATTAATAACCTTGATGTTAGTAAAGAAACAAAAAAAGTAAAAAGTATCATAGGAGTTCAACTCCAATCTGTAAATTTTTTCGAGGAACTAAGTCTTAGTGAAATAGTAGAGTTATTCGCTGATTTGTATTCATCAAATGTTGATTCAAATGAAATTCTAGATAGAGTTGGCCTTTTAAAGAAAAAGGATTCGTATTTTAAACCTTTATCAGGAGGACAAAAACAAAGATTATCTATTGCAGTAGCTTTAGTAAATAACCCAAAAGTATTGTTTTTCGATGAACCTACTACAGGATTAGACCCTCAAGCAAGAAGAAATATGTGGGGTCTCATAAAATCTTTTCAAAAGGATGGAAAAACTATAGTGCTAACCACTCATTATATGGAAGAAGCAGAAATTTTATGTGACAGAGTAGCAATAATTGATGAAGGAAAAATTATCAAAATTAATTCTCCATCTAATTTAATTGATGAATTAACTAAATCAGGCTTTAAGTCTACAAAAAAAGTAAGAGAAGCCACTTTAGAAGATGTATTTATAAACCTAACTGGTAAAAGTTTAAGAGAAGATTAATGAAAATATATCTCAGTTTTATAATAGCTGTAAGCAAAATGTTTTTCAGGAGAAAACAATCAATATTTTGGTCTCTATTTTTTCCAATAGTTACAATGTTAGTCTTCGGTAATCTTAAAATTATAGGCTATTCTGCACCTAACGTGGGAATTTTAAATAATTCTAATCAAGCAGAATCAACTATTCAAAAATTAGAAGAATCAAATGTAATAAACATTGTGAAAATTGAATCATCTGCTGAAGCTTACAACGCATTAGAAAAAGGAAGTATAGCTGCATTCATAGAATTACCTAATAATTTTGATGAGAAAACTCCAAGATTAAGTAAGCCTTCGATTACATCTAGAAAAGGAGACAAAGCCGAATTACAACTTGTTGAAAACTTACTAGCATCTACATTAGATGCTGATGAAATATCTAAATATGTTCAATCCAATGTTGCAGATATTACTTATCAGGGATATAAAGGTTTTGTGATACCAGGCTTAGTAGCCATGGCAATAATGCAAAATGGAATCTTTTCTGTAATTTTCACTTTATTAAGTTATAAGAAACAAGGAGTTTTGAAGCGTCTTCAAGCTACACCAATATCACCTTCACAGTTTATAGTTGGTCACTTAATAGCAAGAGTTTCAATAATCATAACTCAAACTATTATATTATTAATTATGGGAGTATTCGTTTTAGGTTTATCAGTTGGACAAGGAAGCATATTTGCATGGATAAATATTTTATTATTTTCATTATTAGGTGGAATATTATTTTTATCTATAGGTCTTGCTATTTCAAATCTTTCACCAAGTGAAGAAAGTGCACCAGCTCTAGCAAACCTAATCACATTCCCAATGTTATTTTTATCAGGAGTTTTCTTTCCTATTGATTTCTTACCAAAATTTATAGGATATATAAGCAATGCACTACCACTAACTCATATAGCAAGTGGAATAAGAAATTCTACTCTTTATGGTAATAGTACACTTTCTACTTTACCTCAATTAGGATTCACATTTATCTGGCTTACAATTGTATTCTTGATATGTGCTAAAACATTTAAGTGGGAATAATTAATTATTTTATTATTAATTAATTTGTTTATAATAGTATAATGAATAAAAATGGTTTATCAATTGGCGAACTTTCAAAAATAACTGGATTATCTACATCTGCAATTAATTTTTATGTACGAAATAAAGTTATACCTCCACCATTTAAAACATCTAAAACTAGAGCAATATTTCCTAAATCATCAGTAGAATTGTTAAATGATATTTTAAAAATGAGAAAAGAAAAAATGCCTTTAAAATTGATTAAATATATTATCAATAATCCTGATGAACAAAAATCAGAAAATTCAACCAAAGATCAAAAAATTAAAAGTCTAGCTGCTAAAAATATTAACGAATTTCTAGAACTTACAGGTCTTGAAAAATTTTTATTTGATGAATTAGTAGAAAAATCAATAATAAAAATGCCTAAAAAGGATCAAGATAACAATATTTTTTTCAATTTTTCAGATATTTCTATTGGAAAATCAATTAAAGAATTAATAGATAATGGAATTCCGTTTGAAGTTATAGAACGTCATAGAGAATATGAACCACTATCAGAAGCAGAGGCTTTATTTTTACTAGAACACTTAAAAAATTCTAGAAATTTTAATCATCAAATTAAAGAAAAAATTATAGAAAATTTTGAAACAATTCGAAACGTAATGAGATTAGAAAAACTCAGAGAATTAGAAGAAAGATTAATATAATTTTCACTTACTTTCTTTATTTGATATCGAATTAGCAATAGCTTTATCTATGATTAATCTCAATTTTTTAGGATCCACGCCTTTCTTAACAGCCAAATTAAAATCTAAGTCACTATTATGTTTATCTCCCTTAAAAGCATACGCTATTGATCTATTAGCAAATGCATCAGAATTATTACTATCTATTTTTATTGCTTCTGAAAATGATTTTATAGCATCTTCTGGCATTCCTAGAGATAAATATGCAGTTCCTAGATTGTAAACAATTTCTGAATTTAAAGGGTTCAATTTTGCTGATCTATCAAAATATGCAATTGAAGACTCTAGTTGTCCATTTCTAGCACAATCTAATCCTTGATCAAAATATTTTTTCCACAATTTACTCATATTATTATTTAGATTTTCAAAACTCTCATTTAATAAGATAATTAAATATTAATAATAATAAAAATTATAAATATGGTAAAAAACAATAAAATCAAAGAATTATCTATTTCATCTATTAATGTTGAAGAATTATTAGAATTCGATATTATTCGAAATAATCTGTCTAAATGCACTTCGTTAAGCAAATCCAAAAAAAAAGCTCTAAACTTTAAGCCTTCTGTAGATTTTGACTTAACTTGTAAATTACAAGAAGAAACGGAAGAAGGAATTTTATTAATAAATGAAAAAGATTATATCTCTTTTGATTCTGTTAGTGATTTCACTGATGATTTGCAACAAGCAAAGCTTGAAAGAATTATTACCGGAAAATCTTTAATAAACATTTCAGAATTTATTAAATTATCTATAGATCTTAAAAAAAATATAAAAGAATTAGATAAAAAAACTCCTCATCTAAAAAAATTGTCTTTAGATATCGAAAATTTAACAAATATTAATACAACAATACTAAAACAAATTTCTAATAACGGAACAATCCTTGATAATGCAAGCAAAGAATTAAAAAAGTTAAGAACAGAAACTAAAATCAAATACAAAAAACTAACAGATTTTCTATCTAAATATAAAGATAAAATTGATAGAAATATTCTACAATCTTCAAATATATCATCAAAAAATAATAGATTAGTACTAGAAGTAAAATCTGAAAGAAGACAAAATGTCTCTGGAATTGTTCATGATGTGTCACAGTCCGGATCTACACTTTTTATAGAACCACTAGAATCTATAAATCTCTGTAATGAATGGAGAGAAACATCAAATTTAATATATAGAGAAGAAGAAAGAATTTTAAAAAATTTAACAAAATTAATTTCTTCAAATTTTGAAAAAATATCAAAAACATATAATTCAATATCAAAAATTGATTTCATCTTGGCAAGATCTAAATTAAGTATAAAGATGAAAGGTTCTCAAATCATTACTACAAATTTTAAAATCTCTGATTCACCAATAGTATTAAAAGATGCTAGACATCCTTTACTTGGGAATCAAGCCATACCCATTGATATATCTTTAGGGCCAAATTTTAATTGTTTGGTAATTACTGGCCCAAATACTGGAGGGAAAACCATAGCATTAAAAACTGTAGGTATTCTATCTCTTATGCATCAAAGTGGTCTAAGAATTACTGCTAATCCCAAAAGCAAATTAGCTGTTTTTAAAAACATATTCATTGATATAGGAGATCAGCAAGACATAAATAATTCAACTTCTACTTTCTCAGCCCATATAAAAAATGTAATTAATATATTAAAACAAACTACCAAAAATACATTAGTGCTTTTAGATGAATTAGGTTCTGGCACAGATCCAGTTGAAGGATCAGCATTAGCGTGTGCTATATTAAAAGTTCTCGCTGAGAAAAAAATTCCTACGATAATTACCACACATCATAGAAATATTACTGAATTTGCTGACAAAACCATTGGTTGTATTAACGCAAGTGTAGACTTACACCCTGAAACTATGATGCCTACATATAAATTAACTATTGGTCGCCCTAGTATAAGTTATGCTATTTCAGTAGCCACACAGTTGGGCATGAATAAGCAAATAATCAAAAATGCAAAAACATTTATTGATTCAAATCATAAAAAATCTCAAGAATTATTAAAAAAAATTCAAAAGGATCAAGAAGAAATAGATTTTAAATTACAAGAAATAGAAATAATTAAATCTGATTTAAACAATGAAAAAAAAGTGCTCTCTAACGAAATCAATAATTTCAATAACAAACAGAAAAAGTTAATTGAGGAAACAAGAACAAAATTATTATCTTATATTCAGAAAAAAAGACTCGAATTAAAAAATCTTAAAAATAAAATTACTCTTGATCAAAAAAAATCACTCTCAAAAAATATAAAAATTATTGAAAAATCTATCATTTCTAACAAAACTCTTGATTCTAATGAGAATAATAAATTTGATTTACCAGAAAATCTTATAATCGGAGATACTGTAAGAATTTTTGGAATGAACACAACAGCAAAAATAAAAAAAATATTACCTGAAAATAAGTTCCAACTGTTAATGGGTAAAGTAACTATTGAATTATCTGGTGAAAGAATCTCCAAAATAAATGGATTTTTAGAAAACAATAAAGAAGTTGAAAACCTATCATCTAGACTTAATAAAAAATTCACTCCTAAATTATCAACCTTAGATGTGCGTGGGATGCGAACAATAAATTTATATGACTCTATAACCAAATTTATTGACGATTGTATATTAAATGACTTAAAAGAATGCAAAATAATTCATGGAGTAGGCAAAAAAATACTTCAACAAGAAGTAAAATTAATACTTACAAAAATGGCTGAAGTATCATCATTTAAATATGAAAAAAATAAATTTGGTGAAGAGAGTATTACTATAATTGAATTAATTTAATATTTCATTTAATTTATCAGAAATTATTTTCTCCTCACCATCTTGAAGGTTTACTACAACAATATTTATTTCACCAGAAACACCACCAGCCCCTACATATATGGATGGATCATTATCTAACAAAGATTCTCTTATTTCTTCAGAATTTAGACCTTTCCACATATTATCAAAATACAAAACAGCTTGAGGTCCTTGCCTATCTTCATTTTCCTCAAGTTTAATGGTTAAACCTGCCCTAGAACTCACATGCTCAACAATAAATTGAGCTTTTTGCCTCCAAGAATCCCATATAGCATCTTGATCTGAATCTATAAACATTTCTAAGGCAGTAACTAAACCAACTATTCCTTCCTTAGAAACTTTCATAGATCTTCCTATAGTAGCTTTAGGAGAATCAAAACAAATCATGTTTTCAAATGCTGCATCAACAAGATCTTTATTACCAGCAAGAATGCCAGTATCTTGTGGGCCTCTAATTCCTTTGCCGCCACTAAAAGCTATTAAATCAGCACCTTGGTCTATAAATCTATAAAGATTCTCTACTGGAGGAAGCACAGCAGATGCATCAATTATCAAAGGCACATTAAACTCGTGAGCTATTTTCGCTGTTTCTAATACACCTAAACCTGTACTTAAAAAGGGGCTCATAGCAAAAGCTACTGCACATGTTTTTTCATCTATCTTTTGATACAAATCTTTTGGACTAACATCACTTTCATCTCCAAATTCTTTCAAAACAGCACCAGACATTTCAAAATTTTTATCATAATGATTTCTTTGCCCTTTAAAAATTAAAATTTCTTTCTTGTGAGTAGAAGGATTTGGTAATTCACTGATTAATTTTTTATCAGTACCAGTAATACATCCAGCAGACATCAAAACTTGCGCTGCCGCACAGCCTGCAGTAACTAAACCAGATTCTGATTTACATATTTTTGAAATTATTTTTCCTGCGGATTTATGAAGTTCTACAATATCTACAAATGATTTTGAAGCTTCTTCCATTGCAGATAAAACTTCTCTAGGCATTAAACTGCCACCTAAATGAGTAACCCAACTTCGTGCATTAATTACAGGCTTAACTCCAAGTTTTTTATATATTTCAGGCCATAAAATATTAGACATTCTTTTTCTCCATACTTATGTAACTTGATCTCAACTGTCCACAGCCAGCATTAATATCTATTCCTTTCTCCATACGCATAGTACTAGAAATAGCATTTTTTAACAGTATTTCTCTAAAATTTTTTATATCATTGTGCTTTGATCTTTCTAAAGAGCTCCCAGCAGTGGGGTTCACTGGAATCAAATTCACATGACACAATAATCCTTTCAACAATTCACTCAATTTATTTGCATGCTCCAAAGTATCATTTTGTCCTGACAATAAAACATATTCAAAAAAAATTTTTCTATTTGTCTTCCTAAAGTATTCTTTACACGCTCCTATAAGCTCTTCTACAGGATATCTTTTGTTTACTGGCATAGTTTCTGATCTTGTAATGTTGTCAGGAGCATGAAGTGATACAGCTAAATTAACTTGTATATCTTCTTCAGCTAATTTTATTATTTGAGGCACCAATCCTACTGTAGAAATAGTTATATGTCTTGCTCCTATATTTAACCCCTTAGGATCATTCAATATCCTAATAGAAGACATGGTATTTTCGTAATTGGCTAAAGGTTCTCCCATTCCCATAAACACTACATTTGTTAAATCATTAATTTCGTCATTTTTCAAACTATATTTATTAACCAGATTTTTCTTTTCTTTTACTACATCTTTTTTTACATTCAGAACTTGTTCAACTATTTCTGCAACAGTTAATTGCCTTGAAAATCCCTGTTGACCAGTAGCACAAAATGTACAACCCAAAGCACACCCTGCCTGTGTTGAAACACATACTGTTCTTCTTCTACGTCTATGGCCATCAGGATCATATCTCATTAAAACCGTCTCAATATATTCATTGTCACGAAGTTTCCAGAGATACTTATCTGTACTTTTATCTTCAGATATTTTTTTTAGTACAAGATCTATTGAATTAAAAATATAGTCATCTTTAAGTTTAATTATTAGTGACTGAGGAATTGTGGTTATTTCATCAAAATCAGAAATAAAATCTCTATAAATTGAATGCCAAATTTGATCAGACCTATAAGAAGAATGGCCTATTTCAAAAATCTCTTTACTTATCTGTTTTTTCTCCAATCCTAAAATGAGTTTTTTATTTATTTCCATATTCTTTTGGTATATGATTCAGTTTTAAATGGGCTAAAATTAAATTTTAATCATATTATGTCTGAGGAAAAATTTCATACATTCAAAAACCAACCAATTTTAGAATGTAAGAATTTAACTGTCGAATATTCTTCTAAACCTGCTTTCAAAGCTTTAAATTTTCAAATTCCTGAAAATAAAGTAGTTGCACTCATAGGTCCATCAGGATGTGGAAAAAGTACTCTTCTAAGATGTTTTAACCGTATGAATGACACTATAAAAGCTGCGAATGTTACTGGTAATGTTTTCTTCAAAGGAAATGATATTTATCAAAAAAATCTCGACCCCACTAACATAAGATTTAAAATAGGTATGGTATTTCAGAAACCCAATCCTTTTCCAAAGTCTATTTTTGATAATGTTGCATTTGGACCTAAAATAAACAAATTAAATCTAAATATAGAAGAACTAGTTGAACATTCTTTGAAAAGAGCAGACCTTTGGGATGAAGTTAAAGATAGACTTAAGGACAATGCCTTAGAATTGTCTGGAGGACAACAACAAAGATTATGTATAGCTAGAGCTTTAGCTGTAAACCCTGAAGTAATACTGATGGACGAACCTGCTTCTGCTCTAGATCCAATATCTACTCAAAAAATAGAAGATTTAATAAAAATATTATCTGAAAATGTAACTATTGTAATTGTAACTCATAACATGCAACAAGCAGCTCGTGTATCAAATTATGCTGCTTGTATGATGTCAGATGAAAATAGAATAGGCGAATTGGTAGAATATGGAACTAATGAACAAATATTTGGAAATCCCCTTGACAAAAGAACAGAAGATTACGTCACTGGTAGAATAGGATAAAATTTATCGAAAGGAAAATTAAAATGATACAACAATCTGGAGGAGAAGCCTTAAGTCATGAACTTACTCTGCTTCAAACTGACCTCATTTTTCTAGGCGGACTAGTTGAAAATGCTATATCTCAATCACTAGATTCTTTAATATCCAGAAATATAGAACAATCTAATGAAGTAATAAAAAATGATGATCAAATAGACAAAAAAAGATATCAAATAGAAGATCATTGTATAAGAATTATTAGAGAATTTGCCCCAGTAGCAGGTGATTTAAGAAAAGTCTTTTCTTCTTTATTATGTTCCCAAGAACTTGAAAGAATGGGTGATTATGCCTCTGGTATCGCCCAAATAAGTATAAAAATGGGACCTAATAAAACATTTAAAGAATTAATAGATATTCCTAAGATGGGAAGTTTATCCATTAATATGATGAAAAAAAGTTTACAGGCTGTAACAGAAAATAATAGAGAAGAGGTATTAAAAATGTCTAGTTCTATACTTCCTGATGACGATAAAGTAGATCAACTTAATGCCTCTATTCAAGATGAAATGATTGATTTAATGTCTAGAGAATCAAATCCCATAAACATAAGAAACGGCACATATCTTATATGGATATCTCACAATATAGAAAGAATAGCAGACAGAGCTACTAATATAGCAGAAAGGGCTATATATCAAGCTGGATTTACAAATTAAATTCTTCATTATATTTTTCTATTCTTCTCATAGCTCTATGTATTGTTCTTGTACTAAGATTATATTCCTTGGCTAATATTTTAATAGAACAACCTTCCTTTCTTTTTCTGTAAATTTTCATATCTCTTTCTTCTATTTTCTCTTTTTGAATCCAACCAGGGTCATCATACCTACATCTAGGTAAAGGACAATTCAAACATGAATCAAATAAATCACACCCATTATCAATATAGTTAGAATATTCTGGCAAAGTATCACTTCTTACTAAATTAAGATCTGTATACATTTATATAACTCCCAATAAACTGTTTAATTAACAAAATTAAGAACTTATGTTCTAATAATAGAACGTTTGTTCTGATTATTCAATACATTTATTTGTCATTTTTCTTTTTTTTTTGAGAATTACTGACTTATTTATAAAATAAAGCCCGAGAGGTAATTATGAATGCTGAAATCATTGCTATTGGATCAGAATTGTTACTAGGCCAAATTGTTGACAGTAATTCTGCATGGATAGCTCAAAGACTAGCTGAAAATGGTATTAACTTATTCTATAAAACTATTGTGGGAGATAATCCTGAGAGAATGAAAGAAATCATTACAAAAAGCATAGATAGGTCAGATATAGTAATTACTACTGGAGGAATTGGCCCTACTCAAGATGATTTAACAAGAGAGATGGTTGCATCATGTACTGAAAGAAAGGTGGTATTACATAAAGAATCATTAGAAGAATTAGAAAAAAGATTCAGGAAAAGAGGATTCATCCTAACTAAAAACAATGAAAAACAAGCAACTATACCCGAAAATGCAATAGTAATAAAAAATCCCAACGGAACCGCACCGGCTTTTATAGTTGAATACAAAAATACATCTATAATATCTGTACCTGGAGTACCTTTTGAAATGAAATGGCTTATAGAAAATGAAATAATTCCTTATCTGAGAAGTAAATATGACCTAAAAGAAACAATACACTATCGAGTTCTGAAAGTTTCAGATTTAGGTGAAAGTAATGTGGATCACCTTATAGGTGAAATAATGAAAAATTCCTCAAATCCAACTGTAGGCGTTCTTGCTCATCCAGGACAAGTTGATGTAAGAATTACAGCAAAAGCAAAAGATCAAAATTCAGCAATAGCTTTAATAAAACCTATTGAGAAAGAAATCCGACAATTATTGGGAGACAACATCTTTGGAACAGACGAAGACACTTTAGAAAACACAGTGGGCAATTTGTTAGAAAAATTTAATCTTACTATCTCAACCTGTGAAGATATTTCTGGTGGCACAATATCAAATACTTTTCAGGCAACAAATAAAGACTTGTTTAATCAAGGCATCGTACTAAATAATAAAAACCCATATGACACAATAAATAAATTATTAAAAACTAAAATTACTAATAATTCACATAAAGAATTAGCAATATCTATGGCGGAGTTAGCAAAAACTGTATCCAATTCTGACTTAGGATTAGCATTACATGGAGTGGAAAAAGGAGAAATAAAAACTCAAAACTTAGGAAAAGGTAATACATATATTGCGATAGTAGGAAATAAGTTCAAAGAAATAAAACATATTAGATCAGCAGG